>Ga0056914_10000095_pt1 | contig 107044 bp, 81 predicted proteins | sample TNRBio252014_DNA_FD_55168 | JGI IMG/M metagenome (GOLD analysis project Ga0056914, IMG submission 55168) | Wastewater treatment Type I Accumulibacter community from EBPR Bioreactor in Madison, WI, USA - TNR Reactor_6/25/2014_ DNA | ecosystem: Engineered > Bioreactor > EBPR > Anaerobic-Aerobic...
CTGGACTTACGAGGATAATTAAATCGCCTTTTGTGCCTTTCTGCGCATTATAATAGCTTAAAACATGTGTTTCTAATGTTTTATTTTCTTAAAAATGTACCCATGTAAATATATGTTTTTTTGTTGACATTTAACTTTTTTACCTATAATATCGCTTAAAATCTATAAATTTAGGTAGACTTATGTACATAGAAACTGTTAGAAATCGAAAATCGCCACCAGCAATTCTTCTAAGGGAATCTTTCCGTGATGGCAACAAGATAAAAAAGAAAACATTAGCGAATCTCTCTGCNCTTCCCCCAAGGGCAATTGAAATGCTTAAGATGGAGCTTAAAAATCCAACCGANAGTAAAACGGTAGTAGCTGCGGAGGATTTATTTACAAGGGTATCCTCTGTTGCAGTAGGGCATATAAAGGCTTGCCTACATGCGTTTAAAGTTTCTGGGCTTGAAAAAATCGTAGCGCCTGGTAATTCAAAAAATGAAAAAGTCATCACTGCACTAATAATATGTCGCCTTTTAGGGTTAAAGTCAAAGTTATCAACTACCAATTCACTTTTAGTAGGTAGTGGAGAAAGTGCGATTCTTAACCTAATTGGTTTGGATACCCTTTCAACTGATGACTGCTATGCTGCCATGGATTGGCTTTATGAACGCCAAGATAAAATCCAACAAAAATTGGCGAATAAACATTTAAAGCATGGGAGTGCCGTATTAACAGACCTTTCGTCCTCGTATTATTATGGAGAAAATTGCCCATTGGCAAAATATGGCTACTCCCGCGATAACAAAAAAGGCTTGCCGCAAATCAATTATAGCCTATTGTGTAGCGAAAATGGCATACCAGTTGGGATTAAGGTGTTTCCAGGTAACACAATTGACTGTAAAGCCTTTCCTGAAGTTTTGGAAGAGGCAAAAAAATATTGTGGCGAAAAAGAAATTATTATGGTTGGAGATAGAGGCACAATTACAGGAAAAGGCATTGATGAATATTTGCGTGACAATAAAACGCTACATTGGATAACAGCATTAAAACACGCTTCTATAAAAAGTTTATTTGAAAATGACCATATTCAGCTCTCTTTATTTGGCGACGAGAAAATTTATGAATTCACTGATATTAAGGGTTACGAAAAAGAAAAATTAGTTGTCTGTAGAAATGAAAAATTGGCCGATAAAACTAATCACGACAGAGATACGCTGATTGAGTTAACAAAGAAGTTGCTAGTTGATTATCAAAATACCCTGACAAAACAGAAAAAGAAGAGTAAGGGGCCAAATATTCCACTAAAGGTTGGCCAGCTAATTAACAAGAAAAAAATGTCAAAATATTTCATTTTAAATTTTACAGAAACAAGCTTTACTTGGGCTATCGATGAAGAAAAACTTTCAATTGATAGAGAAATCGCAGGTATTTATGTGCTTAGAACCGATAAAATAAAAATGGAAAAAGATAAGGTCGTTAGAACCTACAAAAATTTATGTGATGTAGAAAAGGATTTTAGAGCATTAAAATCAACAGAAATCAACATTCGTCCTATTTTTCATCACACGGAAGAGCGTGTTAAAGCTCATATTTTCATTTGCATGTTAACTTGTTATGTGGAAAGATATTTAAAGGAATGTTGGGCAAGCATAACCTTCAAAGATACAGAATCGGATAAAAGTGACCCTATAAAATTCAAAAGGACAGAAGAGGCTTTAAAAAAAGAGAGTACTAAGGAAAATTCGAATGGTGATAATGTGATGGCATTCAGAGATATTCTAAAAAACTTAGCGGGCGTCCATATGGTTACATTTGAGTATAACAAAGTAGAAATTGTAAAGCATACCTACAAATCTAAGCTCCAACGAAAAGCACTTGAATTAATAGGCCTAAGCAATATCTTGTACCCAGTAAAATCAACAGAGTAGAACAGCCAAAACAGGCCTACGATGACTTATAATGCATCAAAATAGGGAAAATGAGATTTTTGGCTAATCGTAAGTCCAGATATACTTTGTTTCAAATGTTAATAAATAAACTATGGACTCAAACTACAACAATGCAGGCGAGCTCAGACTGAATCTTTGCTGTTTATTGCTACAGGTAGTAGAGGGGCGCAATATTTCTTCAAATCCGCACTACTACCACATCATTGAAAATTTTTAACACGAGGGCACAGAGAAAAAACACCATAAAAACGGTGGTGCAATAGAGAGCCAAGGCCGTGCCTTTGCTCTACGAATTTTTATTATTACAAACATTTGGGGGCATTCATCTTATGATGAAGTTTTATGAAATTTTTATAGGCGACTGCCCTACCAGCAACGGTGGTGACACATCATGATGCGAACACCCCCAATCATTTCTTGTGGGGCATTCGAAGCGTCGAACCGCCCTCGTGGGTACCCCAAAAAAACACACGCTGTAGAGGCGCGCTATAAGCGCGACTCTTACCCCTCTAAAATGAGAGACGCAAGGCATTGCGTCTCTACGGCAAGGCATTTTGAATCTTTGCCGTTTATTCCGCACATCACTAAAAATTTTTTAGTTTAATGCATTTTGAACTCACAAATAACTTATAAACTTTCGCCCTTAGTTTTGAGTATGAGAAGCAATTTTAGCACTATTTAATGATAACCATGCCTGATCCTTCGTTATTACAGAACCATCACCAAACAAAACATTCATATTACCTGTCATATAATGAAATTCTGTCTCATCAAAGCACAGGAATTTGCCTAAGGCTAACCCTGGTGGGTTTTCTTTGAAAAATAAATCAAACGGTTTTTCAGCCGGATCAACATAACTAATAATAGCATACTTCCCATAGCTCGCCGCAATCATCTGGGCTTTACCAGCAAAGGCAATATTAAATTTGTTAGCCAATTCATATCCTGAAACATTCCAAGCCGGAAAAGAATAGACATATTGCTCACTATTCATTACCCAAAAAGTTTCCTTTGCATCATGTACAAAATTCAACTGATGCCCACCTGTATTTGTTTTTTTCAAACCATCCCAAGGGGTTTTCAGGCTACCTTCTGAATAATAAGCAAGCTCGATGATCCCATTTGAGCCCTTCGCATACGCCATGCCCCCTTCTACTAGAAATGATTTATTAGAAACATCGTTGATTTGATCCAATCGCAAACTATTTGTGTTAGCACGGTATTCTCCATCAAAACCAAACCATAAATCATTCGCTAAGTAGGTGGTCGGCACACCTGGCGCCCCAAAAAAACTGTTACTCATCTGCATGATGCGAGGTAACTTTAAAGCATTAAAATCAGTTGCTACAGCAACATCAATTGTATTTAAATGAACTTCGGGGCAAATGAATACTTTTAAATCATGAAACCCACCTTGATGCAAAGTTTTATGTACGACTTCCCATCCGCCGTCATTTTTGGTTATTGGGTTAATTGCTTCTTCACTACTATTTTTAATATGCCACCAACCACCGCCTGTATCAACATAAATCTTCCCATTGTTAACCCCCACTCTAGATCGCTTATCAAAAGAATTTAAACCAGAATTCAAATAAGGCAGCAAATGGCCGTTCCAACCATAATATAACTGATTGTTACTAGAAGTCGTTTGAATGATATCGGTTCGATTATCATTGGGCAAATAACCCCCATTTTCTGAAGAATAAGATGTTAACATGACACTTATTTGACGCATCTGACTTTTACAAACAGCCGTTCGCGAATTTTTCTTAATATTGTAAAAAGTAGGCACTAGTAAACTCATTAGTAGTAGCACTATAAACACCACCGTTAGTAATTCAACAATACTAAAATTCTTTTGAATGTTTCTCGATAGAATTAGCATACTATACCCCAATGAAAATTTATTGGTATTTATTTGGAATGATACCTTTTAGATACCAATACTAGGAATTAAAGAAAATCAGTCAAGAGCATGATTCTAATTTTTATGTAAAATATTAAAATTTCAAAAACTATCCTAGTAAAAATTCTCTTTTTGAAAACATTTAGCCCTAAGCAAAACCATATCTGTTGATGAAATCTTTGTGTGGGCTCAATTAATTGGGTCAAAAATGAACCGAGATTAACTTTTGAATTCTAGAACATCTCTCGCATCCAAAGCAACATTAATAAATTTATTTTATCCAATATAAAAACCATCTCAAAATAAAGACTTGTCAATGAAACCTATAAGCAACTTGACTGAAAAACATTTAATTTTATATTCTTGAAAAAAATATCTAAACAAACGGAGAGCTAAATGATTCAAGTAAAAGAAAAAATTCGAGTTGTGATTGCAGGTCAAGGGAGAAGCGGTTATAACATTCATGCCTCAACACTCATCAAAGACTTAAGCGACAAATTTCAAGTGGTTGCAGTGGCCGACGAAATTCCTGGTCGTTGTGACGATGCAAACAAATTAGCAGGCGCTAAAACATACCTAGATTATAAATCAATGATAAAAGCTGGTGGTTTTGATATTTTCATTAATGCACTACCTCAACCCTGGCATATCAATGCTAGCATTCAGGCCATTCGTGCCGGTTATCATGTTGTTTGCGAAAAACCTATTTCAAGCAAAGTTAAAGATTTTAACAAAATTGTGGATGCTGCCAAAAAAGAAAAACTTAAATTTTTTCCTTTTCAACAAAACAGATTCCAACCATTTTTTATCAAAATGCAAGAAATCATTGATTCAGGGGTCATGGGCCCTTTAATTCATGTGCGAAGTAATTGGAGTAATTTTGCGCGTCGCTGGGATTGGCAAACATTTCAAAAAAATATGGGCGGCTGCCTACTCAACACTGGTCCACATTCCATTGACCAAGCTATATTGCTTCTTAAAGAAAAAAAGCCAAATGTATTCTGCAAAATGTCTTGTCACAATGTATTTGAAGGCGATGCACCCGATTTCTGTTCTTTGACGCTCTATGGCGACAACATACCAACAATTGATATTCTGATAAGCGCCTATTCTGCATATAAATTTGGCCCGCGTTATAGCGTCTCCTGCCTCTATGGCGGTCTAACAGGAAATGAATTTGAACTGGAATGGCGCTATTTTGACCCTAAAAAGGCACCTAAACAAAAAATGTGGCGCAACTGGTCTGTCGATAGAAAATACCCTAGCGAAACACTCCCTTGGGTGGAAAATAAATGGACTTTAGAGCAATCCGAATTAAGTCGAGCAACGGGCTACACCCTTGTCTCTTTACCAAAAGCTCCCGCTGCCTTTTACCATAATGTGTACGATGTTATTCAAAATAACGCCAAACAAATTGTCACCATTAAACAAGTACGGCAGCAGCTAGAAATCATGGAGATTGCCGAAAAACAAAACAAACTTTTGTATTCAAAGAAGAACAAAAAATCATCAAAAAGTTAAAAGTTTTATAAATGTCTTGCAAATTGAAAACCAATACCCCAAACTTTTTGATGAAAAGACCATGCGTAACTTAAAACACTGTAACCTATTAATTGAATTTTATGTGCTAATTTTACAAAGTGGTACCTTCTCGAAAATTAACAAGAAAAACAACTACAAGGCTATCAAACACGCAAAGCCCTAGAAACTAAAAAAGCCCCCACGCATGTGGGGGCTTATGAGTACGCAATGGTACTTAATCCCCTACAAATCGATTCTGATCATTTATTATGCGATGAGCGTAAATCATTTCTATTCCAAAAAATTATTTTTGTAAGTTTATACAAACCTTAAAAACTTTGTCAACCTTATTTTTTAATTATAAATTTAAATTTTTCAGATATCCCCAATTCAGGGGTTTTTTGCACCCACAGAATCGTTCCAGCACACGCCGCGATAACAGGCTGAAGAATTTGAACAAATGGCACTAGCAACAATAAAGATGAAAAACTACCCATAAATATCATCTCTTTTGAATGCCCTAGCAAAAATTTAAGTTTTTGTGGCACACTATATAATCGACGACTCAAATTTAAATCCAATGCTTCCATAGAACAAAACCAAGCAATAACCACAAAAGAAACAATGCTTATCGGTGGAAAAATTAAACCAATGATTGCACTAAACACCGCAAATATAATTTTTATAACAGTGAAAAACAATGAAAACGACAAAGACGAAATTAACCCTCTATACCATGGGTTATCAATAGGCGACCCACCTCTTAATATCGCCTCTACCTGCGAGCTTAACATTTCCAAAAACGGAATTAACACAATCGAAGCTATGATACCAAACAAATACCAAACGAATACAATTCCGAACACCAGGAATAAAACCCATTTCAAACCACCTTGTAATTTATGTAAGGCAGAATAAAAATAATACTGAAAGTGCTGCCAAATACCCACCGGCTCTATAATCTTATTTTCTATCATAACAAAATGATTTATTAAAAAATACAACCCTATCAAAAGACCTATGAATAACACTCCCGACAATAAAATGGGAATAATGGTGTATTTCCATAATCTTGGGTTTGAAAATAATATTTTAATGGCTGAAAAATTGATCTGAAAGGAGTTCATCGTATCTTCTAAACAAATGATTTTAAAATTTAGGATTATACAAAATTACTTGCCGATAAAATACAAAAAATTTAGCTGTACCTTAATTTCCTCTGCTCTTAATTATATTCACATACCACTACATTTTGTAATCTTAATTTTCAGCTCCGCAATATGAGGTGAAGTCATATCAAAAGTGGAAATTGCAAAATACAATGTGCCTTTGTCTATTAGCACTAAATCAACAAAACGCACACGATTATTTTCTATTTGGAACTATTTCGTTTGAAATCAGTCTTAATTACCAATTAATTCGATGGCATTCATCTTGCTAATTTTCAAATAAAGCCAAATGAGAAAACAATGAACCAAAGCAAGAGTCTAGAGCTACCGCAGATATATGTAACTCCACAACACGGTGCGTTAATAACAATCATTAGTGTAAATTTAGTCAGTATTTTGCATTCTGACAAAATAGCTCTTTTTCAAATCTTTGCTATGTTATTTTCGTTAAGCGCATTTCATGTAGCTGAAATTTATTTTTTACCCAAATATGCAAAACCAAAAAAATGGTTACTGCCCTATCTTTTAATAACTTTATTATCAGCAACAATTGTATTCACGCAGCAGTCTCAAATCATACTGCTACTGACAGGGCTATTGATACTTGGCAGTTTATTTATACTCTTATCCAACAGACCTAAAATCAAAACGGTTTTTCATTTGATATCGTTTGCCCTCATTATATGGGTGAGTTTATTTGGCTTAGCAACACAAAAACCAAAACTACTCTTAAATTTATTCATTCAATTACTTATTTACTTTTCATTTACCGTTGCATTTATTCATTGGAGACTAGGCAAACTATCTTTTCAAGCTCTAGACTCTATTCTGTTATTTGCACTAATCACTTGTGTCATTCTACATGATTGGTCAGGGATAATTGCATTAACTAGCGTTTTAACAATTAAGTGGCTGATGATTTTCTATTCAAAGAATTTTTGGAACAAAACTTCGCTAAAAATAATAGGATACGAAGAAACAATTTTTTTATCTATTTATATATTTTTAATGACAATTAATTAAAAGAAGGCTTTGGAATGAACGACCGCAAAATTACTCTCCCTAAACTAAATATCTCAGCAAATGCAGAAAAGGTATTAAAAGAAAGGTATCTTAAGAAAGACCAAAACGGCCAAACAATAGAAACTCCAGCAGATTTATTTTTAAGGGTTGCAAAGTCAATTGCTGATAACGAAAAAACATTTTCCAATTCATCAGAAAATATAGCTGATTTAGAAAAACAATTTTTTTATCTGATGGCCGAAGGTTGGTTTATGCCTAATTCACCCACTTTAATGAATGCAGGTAGAGAAATGGGCATGTTATCAGCCTGTTTTGTGTTACCTGTTGGGGATAGCATTGATGAAATATTTACCTCCGTTCGCAATACAGCTCTCATTCAAAAAGCAGGTGGTGGTACAGGCTTTAGTTTTAGCCGTTTACGCCCCATGGGCGATTTAGTAAACAGCAGTGGCACGACCACGAGTGGTCCGATTCCCTTTATTAAAGTCTTTAGTGAAGCGACGAATGCCATTCAACAAGGGGCCTTTCGTAGAGGCGCCAATATGGGCATGATGCGTATCGATCACCCAGACATCATTTCATTTATCAAAATCAAAGAAAACTTGCGAGAATTAACAAATTTTAATTTGTCTGTTAGCGTTACAGATAAATTCATGAATGATTTACAAGAAGACCCTGAACAGCACCATGTATTTATCAACCCAAGAACCAATCAAGAAACCACTGTGTTAAAGGACGACCAAACACCATGGAAGGTGAAAGAAATATTTGACCTAATTACTACACACGCATGGAAATCTGGCGAACCAGGATTGATATTTATCGATCAAATCAATGCGAACAACCCTGTCAAACATATCGGAGAAATCGAAGCAACTAACCCTTGCGGCGAGCAACCTTTATTGCCTTACGAATCATGTAATTTAGGTAGTATCAATTTATGTAAATTCATTAAAAAAACCAAAGATGGCAATTATTTTGATTTTGAAAAGTTTCGCGACATCATCGTACTTTCCACTAGGTTTCTTGACAATGTTATTGATGTGAATCAGTACCCTATACATGAAATTGCAGAAATGAGTAGAGGCAATCGAAAAATAGGTTTAGGCGTTATGGGGTTTGCAGACGCACTTTTCTCTCTTGGAATACCTTATAATAGCAATGAAGGTCTAGCTTTTGGCCAAAAGATAATGAAATTCTTAACAGACGAGAGTCATTTAGCTTCTATGCAACTAGCCGAAGAACGCGGTGTATTTCCAAATTGGGAAGGCAGTACTTGGCAAAAAAAGGGAATAAAAATCAGAAATGCCTGCACAACTACAGTCGCACCTACAGGCACAATCTCTATAATTGCAAATTGCTCTGGTGGCATTGAACCCGTATTTAATTTAGCTTATCAAAGAACTATTTTAAACAATCAAAAAATGATTGAAATCAACGAAATATTTAAAGCTGAGTTAGAGTCGAATGGGTTGTATAGCCAAGACTTAATGGAACAAGTCTTTGAAAAAGGATCTTTACAAGAAATCAAAGAAGTAAGCCCTGAGTTAAAAAAAATATTTGTCACAGCAAGAGATATTTCGCCAGTTGATCATATTCGAATGCAAGCAGCCTTTCAAGAATTTTGCGATTCATCCATTTCAAAAACCATCAATTTGCCTTCAGAAGCAAATGTGGAACAAGTTAAAGAAGCTTTCTTGTTAGCCTATCAACTAAAATGCAAAGGAATCACCGTTTATCGCGATGGTTGCCGAAATAATCAGCCAATGAGTTTAAAACCAAAAACCATAACACAAGAAAAGCCAAATAAAATCCCTTCTGAAAATGACTATGTACTTCCTGTTGTTCTCCCAGATATTATGACCGCGATTCGCGTAAGGCAAATTACACCTTTTGGCAATATGCACATAAAAATTGTATACGATTTTAAAACAGATAGAGAAAGAGAAGTTTTTGCCCAATTAGGCAAAGGTGGTGAACTAGCAAGTTCGGATTTAGAAGCCATCTGCCGCATGCTATCAATGTACTTGAGAGTAAATGGCAGATTAATTGATGCAATCAAACAACTTGACGGAATAGGAACCAGTTTAACAATACCAACCAAAGAAGGTCGTATCATGTCTCTTGCTGATGGACTTGCAAAAGGATTAAAAAAATATTTGGCTGCAAAAAAAGAATTAGGAATAAATAATTTAATTTTAGGTATGCCCACTCTAGAAACGACAGAAAGCCCTAGTCAACAGGAAACCTCACGAAAACATAAAAATATCTTTGGAATCAAATGCCCAGAATGTGCACAAGAAATAAGCTTTGAAGAAGGTTGCTCAAAGTGTCATTCTTGTGGATATTCACAATGTTAATTTTTAAGAAAGGATAATATATGAAAACGAAATACTTTTCCTCAGAATGCCTCAATTCTAATGTCGCCGACCTAGTAATAGAAAGCCCATGTTTAGTTAATTTGTTTGAAAAGAATAAAGTCGAATATTGTTGCGAAGGTAATATTCCACTTAGACATTCTTTGCAAAAACTTAAAATTTCAGAAACTGATTTTATAAAACAGATGAATGTTGCAATTGGCGCAAATCACTCTCCACATGATTACCCCGATGTAAAAAACCCTATCGAAGTAATTGATTATATCATGGAAATTTATCATAAACCTCTACCAAAAATGTTGGAAGAGCTAGGCAGACTTATTAACAAAGCAGCAGCTCATCATGGCCCTAATAAACCATATACTGTGGAATTAAAAAAACAGTTTGATATTTTGTCTGAAGATTTAACATCCCATCTTTGGAAGGAAGAAAATATTCTGTTCCCGATGATAAAAGATTTATATAACGCTAAAGTAGCAAAAAAACCAAAACCTTACTTTCATTGTGGTAGCATTAATAACCCTGTCGGTCAAATGGAGTACGAACACGAAGCGGTTGGGGGAATTTTGCGAAATATGGAGACACTTATGGCAAATGAAAACATCCCAGAAACCGGGTGCACTACACTTAAAACTATGAAAAAACTTTTTGACAACTTAAAAATAGAAATACACAAACATATTCACATGGAGAACTATATTCTTCACCCACTATCGCGTGAATTAGATATCTAATAAGTAGACCTAGAATCAAAAAAATGCCACCGGCGCGAATCGAACGCGCGACCTACAGTTTAGGAAACTGTAACTCTTTTATTGTTTTCTCAAAGTTACAATTTCATAAACTATTGAATTTAAAAGACTTAACTTTTTTGCTACAATTAAATCTAATCAACTTTTTTAAAAACTATGGAAATTCATTTTAGACTTACAAGCGTACAAAACGGCATTTTTCCATAGTTTTTTAGCTTATTTTTGCCATTATAATCAATACTATCTTATCAAATTGGCAATAGAACTCAATATAGTTAATTAGAGGATTTTAGCAATGAAATGGGACTATTCCCAAAAGAATAAACATAAATGGAATGTTAATCCTTGAATACATCATCAACAGTCGATTGAATTCTGCCAATAGTGAAATTCCCATAAGATTTTTCCGTTACAGAAACGCTACTATGCCCCAATATTTTAGATAGCTGATAGATGTCTTTTCCTTGTCGTAGCCAATTTTCAGCGTATGAATGCCTAAATCGATGGAATGTGCATTCGATATTGTATTTTTTATTAAATGATATTAGTCTTTTTTTAGGAGGTTCAGGAAAGTGAGTGCCGTCATTTTTAGCAATAACCCACTCATTTTCTTTTATAATATCTTTTACAAAATCAATCAGTATTGTAGGAATTGGGACATCTCTTTCTTGATGGCTTTTTGGACTAAAACCTATTTCTTTATTCGCTTTGACTTTAACAAGTTTGTTTCTAATATCAAAATTACTTCCCTTTAACGATAATGCTTCTTGAATACGCATACCTGTGTATCTTATTATCATAAATAGCCTATGCAAAGTAGCGTCATATTCTTTTGCACAATTAAGAATATTTTCACAAACTTCTTTCTCAAAATATTTTTGAGACTCATGTGTTTTTTTCGGAAGATGTTTTGTAATTCCTTCCAATGGATTATTAGGAATTATGTCTTCATCTAAAAAGTAACTAAAAAATGCCCTCATAGAAGAAGCATAGCTATGAATTGTAACTGATGCAAGCCTTCCAGTTAAACCCGTAAAGTAGTGTTTCATTTCGGACTTTGTTATATTTCCAATTCTTGTTTGATGACCTATATCATTTAAGAATCTTTTAGTATTTACAAGTTTTTCATTTTTGAATGTTTTAGGCTTAACCCTTGGCTTTGCAAATTCCAAATACTGCTTGACGGCTTGTTCTAAAGTAATGTTCTTTTCTAATTCGTCTCCCCTGCCAAACATGATTAGGGGAATTACTTTATCTTTTACATACTCAATTGCTTTTAATCTGTCTGACTCACCAGTAGAGCGTCTAATTCTCTTCCCGTTCAAATAATAGTAAAAATTCCAATTTTTAGAGTTGTCTTGCTTGTAAACGGTAACTTCATTTAGTTTAAAAGAAACACTTGAAGTTTTCATAAATATTCTCCAAAAATGAAAATATCCAAAATACACCTGTTCGTGAACGATAACAGTAAAATAAAAACACATCTTTTTCCAAATAATATATGTATAAATATTGAAATTAGGGATTTATTTTATATATTCTTTCACGAGAATGAACAAGTCTAATAGCAACAAAAAACAAATCAAGTATTTTGTTAGGCATAAAGACAGAATTAAATAAAACGCATTAAATTTGCATTTTGAAAACTAAAGGGCTAAGCATGAAACTAGACGAAAATAACGCTTATAAACTGCTTTCTAAGGAAATTTCAGGAAAAATCACATCTAAGATAAAAGAAGGCTCTGGACTCAATGAATTAGCCCGTAAATGTGCCTTATCAGCTTCTTTAGTTGTAAAGTTACGAGATGGCAAAGGAAGCACGCCCGAATTAGGAACTTTAGTAAAATTGGCAAAAGGATTGCAATTGCCCGATAATCATTTTATAGATGCCTTTCAATTTTATCTAGGCTTAACAGATATTAATCCAAATATGAATCTTTGGCTATTGAACATTCTTGATAAAAATAGATATGCTGAAAATGATATAAAACTAATTTTTGAAGAAATATTTGAAACAAAAGACATTGAAGTTTTATGTGATAAAATTTTTGAATGTCTTATTGATGATGAGCAAAAGATTGACAGAAAAACTTTAGCCTCTTATTTAAATGATGATTATAGCAATATAGGGCATTTACAAATGTACCAAATTTCACAAACGCTAAATTCTGTTGCAAAGTCAAAACATTTTGATTTTAAACTATTGGGGCATCATGTTAAAAATAAAATGAATAAAATGGTAATGTTGAATAAAAATAATGAACTTAAATTTACACGACCTGAATTTATTAAAAATCAAGAAATGGAAAAACTTTTCGACAACTACAATTCTTTATCTGATGATAAACGGAAACAATTGGTGGACTTTTCTAATTATTTAACTATTCAAAAATAATCCCATTAAATAAAAAATAATCAAGAAAGTCTGACAACTAATAAATCTATACTTTTACTTGATTTATGCCTTATATTTCTGTATAAACCAGCAGTTTTATTAATTAATTAGTTTCTAAAGCATTTCTGGAAGTAGAAGATCTATTTCTCTTCTTTTTTTTGAATTTGGAAATTAAGTAAAGGTATAAGAATTTGACCTAATCCAGCTTTTAAAGTCAAATGTGATATATGCTCTCGAATAAAGGGAAAAACAATTGCAGCTCCATTTGTTTTTCCAAATTCTTCCAGTGATATTTTTGATTCTTTTATTTGCTCAAAAACGCCAACCATTTCAATTTCAATCAATATTTCTGGTCTTTGATTATCTAAAATCTCACACTTTAAAATCAATTTAACTATTGCCTGATTATTTGTTACATTACAACTCACTTCAACATTTAAGTTTTGCTTTTTTTCATACTTCTGAGTAAAGTTTACATCTGGGACTCTATTAAAAGCACTTTTAATTAACAGAATATTTAGTACTTTAAAATCGCCTTCTTTTAGATTCTGGTCACTCATGCAACAAATCTCTCCTGAGTTAGGACATCATCTATAGTTGTTTCTCTACCTACTGGCTCTTTATAAGTTACTTTAATCAAATCTTTGTGAGTTGAATTAAAATCACCTAAAATAGAATATTTAAACTGAGCTCCAAATTGTTCTGAAGCAAGGCTCAATCTTACTTTGTTCTTAGATTGATTTCCAAATGATATATTTTGTTTCACTTCAATATTTGCAATTGGATGAATAGTCTCAACAGAGTAAAGTGTATATTTGCACCCCTCAACCTTGAAGGTTTCTTGTAAAGGAAACATTTTTTCATCTGAAATGATAGCCAGACTCTCTTTAGGAAAATTCTCAATAAAATCAGCATATAACTTACATTCCAGCTCAATATACTGTTTATTAGTCAAGAACTCACTTCTTGGAAAAACTTCAATTCTGTGTGAGTTTTCTTTTTCATCAAACTCATATACACACTTTATGCTTGGCACGCTTTCAACTAATTTAATAATTTCGTTTTTAATAAACTCAGATGAATTCATAGCTTATAATACTCCTTAAACCCTAACCATATATCGCCTGCTAATTTTAACGCATCTTCGCATTCATTAAAATTATGATCTTTGCTATTGTAATCTGCATCTTTTCGCATCCTTTTTAACCTATAAATATGCTTTGCAAAGTCTCGAATTTTTACTATTAAATTGGACTGCTTACTTGTAAAATATCCAACCATGTACTCGTGAGTATATTGTTTATTTTCAAACTCTTCTTCTGTAAAACCTTGTTTAAGCATAACATGTTTCATTACTTGTAAGCAACTATAATACGAACAATGAATACTGCTATTATAATGTTGGTTTTTAAAAAGAAGCTCTGATGCTTTTATAGTATCGGCAGATTTTTTAAATAAAAGACTCATCTGTTCAAAATATAATATTTGTTTCTTATTAGAGCGAAGCAAGCATAGCCATTTTTAATTAAAATACAAACAATAAAGATTTCTATTTGAAAACATATAGCCAAATTTAAGGTTTTCTAGGATGCTATTCGGTAATCATTAGCCTTAATCCATTATTATCTACACAAATGAAATAGGTTTATTGAATCGCACATTCTTGCTAAGGCTCTATATTTCACCTAAATTTATCACAATATTCTTTTAAGGCTCGCTGGACATGAAAAATATGAGAACTGTCAGATGATTTTCTTAAATTTAGTGCTATTTTTACTTATATGGTAACATACTCGCCATCAAGTTTTAAAAAAATAGAAAAATCGAAGATCGATGCCGAGCAATTAAGCAACCTAAGGCTGGTTTATATTCGATTATGGCTTTTTAAATGAACTGAAATTTATCGAAATTAGAAATGAATAAAAATAATCAAAATTCCAAAAATAAAATAGAAAAACTTTTAGCCTCTAATGGCTGGCTAATTCAGCTTGCTAGCGAAAAAAATCTAAGTGCCGGACTGGGAATTGCGTTAAAAGATTACGAGACTGATTCAGGCACAATTGATTACGCTTTATTTGTAGATGGCGTAATATGCGGTTTTATTAATATTGACAATGAAGAGGAAATTAAACAATTGAATTTAAAAGAGTCGCGCGCTTTATACGGCAAACCTAAGAACGATTCACAAATAAACTTAGACTTATCTTTTGTATATTTTAGCAATGGCAATTCGACAAAATTTAAAGACCTTACCAAATCAGAATCAAAAATTATTAAAATTGATAGCTTTCACAGCCCCTTAACTTTGAGAGATTGGCACAAAAAAATTATTTCTAAAACGAATTCTTTTAGCACCGTTTTAAATAAATTCAGACAATTAGCCTATTCAGAGCGAGACAAAGGTAATAAATTTGAAAGATTAATGCAAGCCTATCTTCAAACAGATCCGCGATATGCACCATTATTTTCGGAAGTTTGGCTTTGGAATGACTTCCCTTTTCGCAAAGGCTTTGGCGGAAAAGATACTGGTATTGATTTAGTTGCGAAAACGCACAATGGCGATTATTGGGCAATCCAATGCAAATGTTATCAAGAAGATACAACCATAGATAAACCAGAAGTTGATTCATTTGTTTCTACTTCTAGTAAGAATTTTGACAATGAAGATTCAAAAACTATTGAATTTAGCCATCGCCTATGGATTTCAACAACAAATCTTTGGGGTTCAAATGCAGAAGAAGCAATACGCAATCAAATGCCACCCGTTTCACGAATTAATCTTTTTGATTTAGAAGAAGCACCTGTTGATTGGGCTAAATTAGAAAAAGGAATGTCTGGTGAAGTTTCTCGTACTGCTAAAAAATCCCTTAAACCACATCAAATAAATGCTTTAACTCTTTCTCATTCTTATTTTAAGACTGCCGATAAAGGCAAGTTAATTATGGCTTGCGGAACGGGGAAAACTTTTACATCACTAAAAATTGCAGAAAACGAAACTAAAGGTAAAGGGTTAATTCTTTTTTTAGTCCCTTCTATTGCATTGCTTGGGCAAACTCTTAGAGAATGGTCAGCCGAAGCAGAAGAGACTTTAAACGCAATTTGTATTTGTTCTGATTCAGAAGTTAGTAAAAAGAAATCTAAAAATGAAGACTCAATTGGTGATAGCATAATCGATTTAGCTTTACCAGCTTCGACAAATGTTAAAGATATTATTGCACAATTTAATCTAATTAAAAAATCAAACAAATCAGGTATGACTGTTGTATTTTCCACTTATCAATCTATTGATGTCATTGCCAAAGCACAAACTTCACTTATTAAAGCCGAAAAAGACTATGGTGTATTTGATTTAATTATTTGCGATGAAGCACATAGAACTACAGGCGTTACACTAGCGAATGAAGATGAGTCAACATTTGTAAAGGTACATGATAACAAGTTCTTGAAAGCTAAAAAAAGACTCTATATGACTGCTACCCCCCGTCTGTTTAGTGATGACTCAAAAGCGAAAGCATCACAATCAGACGCAATACTTTGTTCAATGGATGACCCAAATATTTATGGAGAAGAAATTTATAGAATCGGTTTTGGCGAAGCAGTCGAAAAAGATCTACTTTCTGATTACAAAGTACTGATCCTTACAATTGGTGAAGATGATATGCCTGCGGCTATTCAAAAAATGGTTGCTGATAATAAAAGTGAAATAAATTCTGATGATGCTTCTAAATTAATTGGATGTATTAACGCATTGTCAAAAAAAATATTGGGCGATGCAGGTGTATTAAAGAGTAGCGATCCAGAGCCAATGCGAAGAGCAGTCGCATTTTGTCAAAACATTAAGGTATCAAAGAAAATTTCAATTGCTTTTAACGAAACAAGAAATATATATTTTGAAAGCCTTACTGCCGAAGCACGAGATAAATTAGTTTCTGTTTCCGCAGACCATGTTGATGGCACGATGTCAGCTCCACTAAGAGATGAAAAGCTAGGATGGCTTAAAGCATCTACAGAAGGTACTAATGAGTGCCGTATTCTTACAAATGTAAGATGTTTAAGCGAAGGTGTTGATGTGCCTTCGCTTGATGCAGTGCTTTTTCTATCAGCTCGTGATTCACAAGTGGATGTTGTTCAATCAGTAGGTCGAGTAATGAGAAAAGCACCAGGTAAAAAGTACGGATATATTATTATTCCTGTAGTTATTTCCGCAAATATTGAACCTGATAAAGCACTAGATAACAATGATAGATACAAAGTTGTATGGTCAGTATTAAATGCACTTAGAGCGCACGATGATCGTTTTAATGCTACAATCAATAAAATTGAGCTCAATAAAAATAAACCTACTCAAATTCTTATTGGCAGACCAGACACTGGCTCTCGTGAGTCAAGTTCAGGTAGTGATTTAAAAGAAATATCCAGTCAACTTTCTATTCAGTTTGACCAAATTCAAAGTGCAGTGTTTGCTAGGATGGTTCAAAAAGTAGGCGATCGCAGATATTGGGAACAATGGGCAAAAGATGTTGCTACAATTGCAGAAAACCATGTGGCTCGAATAAATAAATTAGTCAAAGAAGATGACAAGCATAGAAAGGCATTCGAGAGATTTCTAAAAGGCTTGCAAAAAAATATTAACCCCTCCATTAATCAAGAAGAAGCTGTGGATATGTTAGCTCAACATATCATAACGAAGCCTGTATTTGAGGCTTTATTTGAAGGATATTCTTTCGTTAAAAATAATCCAATATCTATTTCAATGCAAAAAATGCTTGATTTGCTTGAAGAACAATCTTTGGAAAAAGATAGCGAAACACTCCAAAAGTTTTATGAATCAGTAAAAACACGCGCGGGTGATATAGATAATTCTGCTGGTAAACAAAAAATTATCGTTGAATTATATGATAAGTTTTTCAAAACAGCATTTCCAAAAATGGTTGAAAAGCTAGGGATTGTATATACGCCTATTGAATTAGTAGATTTTATTATTTATTCCGTAGAAGTTATCCTTCAAAAAGAATTTTCAAGATCAATAACAGATGAGAACATACATTTTCTAGACCCTTTTACGGGAACAGGCACATTTATAACTCGCTTGCTACAAAGCGGTTTAATAAAGTCAAAAGATTTAGAGAGAAAATATGAAAAAGAACTTCATGCAAATGAAATTGTATTGCTTGCTTACTATATTGCCGCAATCAATATTGAAAATGCATTTCATGACCTAAGACAAAACTCTAAAGAGTATAAAGCATTTGATGGCATCTGCTTAACGGATACTTTTCAATTAGGTGAAACTGACGATAGCGAAAAATTATTTTCGGATATGTTCCCTCAAAATTCCAAAAGAGTTCAAGCTCAAAAGAAAGTTCCTGTACGAGTTATCATGGGTAATCCGCCCTATTCAGCACACCAAAAATCAGCAAATGATAATGCCCAAAATCAAAGTTATTTAAAACTTGATTCTCGAATTGCTGAAACCTATGTTGAATCTGCAAAATCTACAAATAAAAATGCATTATATGATTCTTATATCAAAGCATTTAGATGGTCAACAGATAGACTAGATCCAAAGAATGGTGGTATTATTGCCTTCGTATCAAATGGCGCGTGGATTGATGGCAATAGTACAAGTGGATTTCGTAAATGCTTAGAGAAAGATTTTTCTTCAATTTATATTTTCAATCTTCGCGGAAATCAACGAACAAGTGGCGAACTTTCTCGAAAAGAAGGTGGGAAAATATTTGGCTCAGGTTCACGAACACCCATTACTATTACTTTCCTGATAAAAAAGCCCGATGTATTAATAAAACCAATTCAAATATTTTATCATGATATTGGCGATTATCTAACTCGCGAAGAGAAGTTAAGCATAATTGCTAAATTTAAACAGATAGATAACTCTGAAATAACTTGGCAAATGTTGAAACCAAATGAACATGGCGATTGGTTAAATCAGCGTAGCAATATTTTTGAATCATTAATCCCTGTTGAGCCAAATAAAAAATTTGAGCATTCATCACAATCAGTATTCGTAGTGAACTCCATGGGTATCGGCTCTAGTAGAGATGCTTGGGTATTTAACTCATCTAAACAAAACTTATTAAAAAACATGAAACTTACTATTTCTTTTTATAATAATCAAGTTTCAGAATACTTAAAAGTAAAAAAGTCGAATTTTGAAGTAACTGATTTCATGTCAACTGATGCAACAAAAATAAGTTGGTCAAGTAGTTTGATCCCACTTTTGGATAAGTGCGAAACGGTTAATTTTGAGCCAGAAAAAATAAGCACTATTTTATATCGCCCTTTTTATAAGCAGCTCATGTATTACGGCGAAAAATTTCTACATAGACGAGGGCAATATAGTCAACTCTTTCCGTCAACAAATTCACCAAATCTAATTATTTGTATTTCTTCTATAGGAACTAATAGCGGATTATCTGTTTTAATTTCAAATTGTATGGTAGACACACATTTTAATGGTGATACACAGTGTTTCCCTTTGTATTACTATGATGAACAAGAAAAAATAAACCAAACTCTTTTCGATAATGACAATGGTGAGGATAAGTTCATTAAAAGAGATGGCGTTTCTGATTTTATTCTTAATCAAGCAAAATTAATATATGGTGCAAGAATTAACAAAGAAGATATTTTTTATTATGTCTACGGCATATTACATAGCACTGATTATCGAACTAGATTTAGCAATGATCTGAAAAAAATGTTGCCTCGAATACCTTTAGTTCCCGATCAAAAAGAATTTTGGGCTTTTAGTAAAGCAGGAAAGAAATTAGCAGATTTACATATTGGTTACGAAGAAGTAGAACATTGCGAAGAAGTCAAAATAATTGGAGCTAAAAACAATTTCTTTAAAGTAGAAAAAATTCGATTTTCAAGCAAAGAAGATAAAAGTCAAATAATTTTTAATAGCAAAATAACTATTGAAAATATCCCTCTTGAAGCCTATGAATATGTTGTTAATGGCAAAAGTGCAATCGAATGGGTTATGGAGCGTTATCAAGTTACAATTCATAAGGAAAGTGGCATAAAGAATGACCCAAATGATTGGGCAACTGAAAATCCACGCTATATTTTAGACTTGTTATTAAGCATCATCACTGTAAGTATAGAAACAATGAAAATTGTTAAATCTTTACCTGCACTGAAAGAAATAAATTAGCTAGCTTTGAAAATCAGTGCTATTGCTAGTAAAGAAAATTAATTTTTCTCGAACAATTATTCGGACACTTTAAAGATGAATATTAAAATAAAAAAAGAGGCAACTGCACTTGAAAATGAAATATTGGTTTATAAACTCTATGACTTAACATTATAATAAATCGCCATTATCAAAAGTTTAAATTAATTGAACATAGATATTATAAAAATGGAATTTAACAATTAGAGAAAGAAATTATGACGCAAAGCAAAAAGTTGAATCTCTTCATTAGTTATTCTCATCTCGATGAAAGTCAAATTAACGAATTTATAAAACATTCAGCTACTTTTAGCAACAACGGCTTAATAGAGCTTTGGTACGATAGAAATATCTTAGCCGGTAAAGAATTCCAAGATAAAATTGACATAAATTTAGAACAAGCTGATATTGTTTGCTTATTTCTTTCAGCAAACTTTCTTGCTTCAAATGCTTGCATGAAAGAAAAAAAAATGGCGTTGGAATTAAGGAAAACAAAAGGAATATCAGTAATCTCAATTGTTTTATCACCATGTTTATGGCTACATGATAAAGAAATTTCGCCTTTGCTAGCATTACCGACAGATGGAAAAGAAGTAACAGATTTTCAAGATGCCAATAAAGCATGGGTTAATGTTTGGAATGGTCTCAAAAAAGTAATCGATAGCGAAATTAAAGTTAAGCAGTTAAAAATAACTGAACAGTTTTCAATTTTTTTACAAGATACGGAATTATTAAATAAAGCACACTCCCAAAAGGAAAAAATAGTTTTAGACGATATTTTTGTATTTCCTGACCTAGAGAAATATGATGATTTAAGAAACTTTGAGAAAAAAGAAAATTCTCAAAAAATAATCGAAGACATCTATAATTACCCAAAGTTGCTTATTGCTGGCGAAAACCAGTCTGGAAAAACTACTTTGTGCAAGAAAATTTATTTAGAATTACGAAAATTAAATTTTGTTCCAGTTTATATTTATGACAAATTTAATCCGTATCAAGGTAAATTAACAATTAAAATTTCAAAAGCATTTAAAGAACAATATGAATCAGTTTCAATGGATGAAATTGAAACATGTCGAATAGTACCTATTTTAGATGAATTTCATTTAGCCCCTAATAAGGAAAGCCTAATAAAAGAATTATTAGAATACGGTCATCAAGTTTTAATTGTTGATGACATTTTTAGCCTTAATATCAAAAGTGAAAACTTAATTAAGTCCTATGTTCATTTCAAAATAAATGAATTTATACCATCATTAAGAAATCAACTTATTAAAAAATGGATAACTTTAACTGATAAAGTAAACAATGTCAGTAATAAAATCAATGATTTATATCAAAGCCTTGACAATAAAACAGAATTAATTAACTCTGTATTAGGCAAAGCAATAGGAAGCGGAATTATGCCATCCTACCCCTTTTTCATTTTAACTATTATTAGTACTTACGAAACTTTTGAAAAGCCACTCGAAAATGAAATTACTTCTCAGGGATATTGTTATCAAACTCTTATTTGTTTGTATTTAGGAAAGCAAGGTGTTAAAGGAGACAATCTTGATATTTATATTAATTACCTCACAGAATTTGCTTTCTTTTTTTATACCGAAAAGAAAAATGAGATTTCAACAGAGGACTACAATTCATTTATAAAATTATATTCGTCCAAATTTAATTTGCATATTAAGGGAGAAATCCTTTTAGATAAATTACTAAAGACAAATATAATTTTACTTGATAGTTGCAATAATTATTCATTTCGCTATCAATACCTTTATTATTTTTTTGTAGCAAGATATTTGGCAGAAAATGTTGATACAAATAAAGCAGAAATAGATAAAATAATAAATAATCTTCATAATGACGAAAATGCTTATATTGCCATTTTTATCTCGCATCATTCAAAACATACCTATGTTATAGACCAAATTGTTAATAATGCCAACAATTTATTTAAGAATCATTTACCTGCAACTTTAAATAAGAAAGAACTCCATTTTTTTGATGGGCAGGCAGATACTATCGTTAAAGCAATCTTGCCACCATCAAATGAAACGCCTGAACAAGTGCGAGCAAAAAGATTAGCGAGACAAGATTTTGAAGAAGCAAGTAAAAACAAAAATGACAAGAAATCTAATATCAATTTTGACGATGAAGAGTTTTCGCTTGAACTAAGGCGAAGCGTAAAAACAGTTGAAGTTATGGGTCTTATAATTAAAAACCGTGCGGGTTCTTTAGAAAAAGCAAAATTAGAATCAATATTTGAAAAAGCTATGAAGGTTCATTTTCGAATATTAACTTCTTTTTTTGAAATTATTAAACTTGAGAAAAATCAGCAAGAAATCGTTGAATATATTTCAACTAGATTAAATAAAATTATCGAAAAAACCGCACAAGAAAGAATCAATGAAGGTAAAAAAGCAAGAAGTATTAGCAAAGAAGAATTAGAAAAGTTTTCAAAAAAAATATTTTGGAATACAAATTTTTTTGTAATTTATGGATTTATAAATAAAGTGGTTCATTCATTAGGCTCCGACAAATTGATTGAAATTGTAAAAAAAGTTTGTGATGATGAGAACACACCTGCATCCTTTTTGGTGAAGCATGGAATACTTATGTGGTACAAGAAAAACTTACAAACCGACACAATAGCAGAAGAAATTAGCAAAGACAATTTTTCATACATCGCAAATAGACTTATTGAATTTATGGTTGTTAATCATTGTTCAATACACCCACAAGGCTATAAAGAAAAACAAAAAATAGAGTTGAAACTAAAAATTCCTTCAAAGAAACTGTTGATAGAACAACGAATCGCTAAAGAAGACAAGTAAATTTTTCATGAGTTCCTAAGCTATTTTTTAAATGGATAAATTTTTCATGAAGACTATTGAAGAAATAAAAGACATCGTTCATACTGGTTTAACATCGGATATTATTCGCGTTGATGATGCCTACAATTTGCTACAAACCCTTATAAGCCATGCTGAAATGTTAAATGATTTAAATCAGGGGAATTTTGGTGAATTATATAGAACACTCCACAGAGCTTTAACTACTGAAACTTTATTGGCGTTGGCAAGGATATATGATAATCCAAGTGAGAGATACCCCACTAGATGTTTGAAGGGTATTCTGATTTTTTTAGAAAAAAATAAAAATGATTTGCCAAAAATAGTAGAAACACAACAATTAAAAAATATTCTAAGGTCAATAGCTACTGAAAATTCATTGGTTGATTCCATTGATAATTTGCCAAATGAATTCCCTCATTTATTCTCTGAATTTATAGAATCAAAATTAAAAACACCAGAATACGCAGATGCAATATTATTACTTAAACAATTAAGAGATAAATCGCTTGCACATAATGAAAAGTTTGAGCATATAAATCGAACAAGTTGGCTATCGCTTATTAAACTTTTAGAATTGGCTAAATATGTAGTAAGTGTAATCGGCATTGCTTATTTCAGTATGCTTTACATGATTAATGGCGAATTTATTTTAACAAGGGATTGCAAACGCTCTTCAATTGCATTGAATCGGTTACTAACAAAACTTAATTCAGGTGCAATTGAATAAAAATATTTAGGCTAAGATGAAAGGGAAAAACTTATGTCAAAAATTCATTATTTTCAGAGATATTCTTCGATAGAAAATACTGTCACAAATAATACTTTATTACTAATTGGTAGAATTTACGATTATTCAGCATCAAGAGCATCAAAATTGCTATCAAGTGCATTAGATGAAACAATTGAAATAGGAATTGAAATAAATCAACAAAGTAAAGGGCAAAAATCAATACCAGATGGGGCAATAATTCAAAGAAGTTTTAAAATATTGATTGAATCCAAAGTAGACTCTACTGTCAATGAAAAACAATTAATACAGCACGCAGAATCTTTTTCTGGTGAATCGCAACAAATTTTACTCTTATTAACTCGTCAAAAATTAGAACCAAACTTAAAAGTTCAAATAACTAAAAATATAAGAGAAAAATTTCCAGCAGTTTTATTTAAAAATATTACTTATGAAGATATTTGCAATTCACTTGAAGGGTTATTTCAAGAGTATGAATACGATATAAAATCATTAGCTGATGATTATATTGAATATTGTAATGACGCAAATTTATTTGACCAATCTAAATACTTAATGCGCATAGTACCTTGCGGTGCAAGTTTGGCTTTAAATAGAAAATATGGAATTTATTTTCACTCTACTGATAGAGGATACACAAAGCACTCTTTTGTTGGAATTTATGCAAATAAAACAGTTCAATGCCTGTGGCATATTGACAGTATTTTTGATGTCTCGCTAATCGAAAATAATTTTAAAAAAGAATTAGTGGATGGAAAAAACACTGATGAATTTGACGAAAATATAAAAAATATTATTAAGGATGCCGAAACAGTTTGTGGCTACAACATTAAAACCAAACATAGGTTTTTTTGTGGAAAAAATGTAATTGAAACTAATTATAAAAAGATTTCTTTTAGTGGAATTCAAGGCGCAAGATTTGTCAATCTTTTTAATGTAATTGGTGATTTCAAAGATTCAAAAGAAGTGGGCGAAAAACTTAATGGCTTAGAATGGCGTTAATATTTTTTTATAGAAATAAAGTGCTAGACATAAAACTGATGTCATTCGCGGAATTAGCTAGGAAATAACCTTGGTCAATCAAATTATTTTCAGTTTTACCTTTTCGGTATTTGCGAATAGTTTTATGGAAATCCATTATTTTGTTATTAAACACGATGTTCAAATAGCAAATTAGCTATTTACGGCAGGTTAGTCCATTGTGAGTCGTAATTAATTCAGATAGAAAGTTTTTTCAATTTGGGGATGAGATAATATCGCAATTAAACTTTGACGGGTAAATAACTTTAAACTGTCGATTAACTAATAATTCTTTATAAAATTCAGTATTTTTGAAAGTTACTGTTAGATAATTATAAAGTGTTTTTTCATTTTATTTATACAACAAAATTTTTTATAAATACCTGTAAATAAAGGTCTTATAAATATTTTTACAAAATAGTATACGTCGGATTTGTTTTCAAATTGTTCAATTTCGTTACAGTTTATATTTGTTAAATATAGGTAAGAATTAACTTTATTTGCTTGATAGAACGCATAATAATGTATAGAATTCCCTCCTTTTTTTGAAAGTAAAAAGGACATATTAGCGTGAAGTGTTTGGTTGTGATTTTATTGTTTGTCTGCTCTGTCTTAAATATTAAGGCAGATGATGTTTATAAGATTTACCCTTTTAGTCAAAAGATTGAAGTAGATGGCAAAGCCAAAGAGCAAATTTGGAATCAGTTACCATTTAGTGATTATTTTGTTCCGACAAATGGCAATAGCCCATTAAAATGCTCTACTCGATTTAAATTATATTCAGACAAAGAATCTATTTTCGTTTTAATTGAATTTAAGGGTCAAAAACTTTCAGAAATTAACGGAAACGACGCGAAGTCTCCCAAAGATAAACAAAAACTTTTAAAAGATAATATCACTCTTTTTATTGCCCCTCGCCCTGAAATAGACGACCATTATAAGGTCGCAATTGATTTTACAGGTTTAATTGAAGACTGTTTCTTGCCTGAAAAAGCTGGACATGGCTACCCCTATACTGTTAGCGTTGATTGTGAATGGGATTCAAAAATTAAATGTGCCGTAAATACTGAAAAAGATTATATTTTAATGGAACTGGAAATACCTGTTGAGCCTTTAGCTTTACAAAAGAATTTGTTTAATGGTTTCGGATTCAATATCATTAGAAATGCTTCTATCGTTGATGGGAAAAAGGCTATCAATGAAAATTCATCATGGAGTCATGTCAATGGTGATATATGGGACACTAAGAAATTTGGGCTATTGCAAGGAATGTTATACAAAGAGCCGCAAAATTTCACAGACGAAGATTTTAAAAATCTTGACCAAATGACGAATGGAATGACCGCCCTTCTCAAGTCATTAGATATTTATTACAAAGCAACTATTTCCTACAAAGATCTTATTCCAGAAGGCACAGAAGTTAATGGCGATATTAGTAATTTTGACCATGTGCCAGTGCCTCAGTACTCTGTAAAGGCTGACGGCTATTATCGTTTTTATAATGCACTGAAATATCAGCCTTATAAAGATTTGGGAAATCATATAGTCAATAAACTTTATCGCCTATATCAAGAAACCAAAGATGCCAACGGAAAGAGTTTTATACTTTGGAATAACTTAATGGATAAAGACGGGAAAGTATACGGCTATGGCTCAGGGCATAAAATGATTTACTTCGCCCCTGGTACGGTGCCTTATAATCAATCACAAAATAAATTTAGCATTAAAGATGTAGTCTTTCAAGATGCACTTGGACAAGGCTTTTTAGATTTGAGTGAAATCAAAGAAACTCTAGATCCCGAAATTCAATCGAAACTAGTTGAAATGTTAAATGGTACTTTAGAGTTTTTGCATCAATCTTATGTATTGGTAAAAAGAAATGATGAATATTTTTGGCGTATCGATGCCTTTGCTCCATACGAGCCAAAATCATTTGAAGGCAAATTAGATAAACAAGACTGGTCTTATTTGGGGCAAGACATTGTATTAATGTACATGGCTCTTCAAAACTTTGACTCTGAAAAAGCTAAAGCATTCACTGATAGTTTGATTGAATTTTCAAAATTTTATATTAGCAGTCGACTAAATTTAAGTAAAGAGCAAGGCGCACATCAGCCACATAATATTTATAAATTAGACCATCGTATGTTATCACTTGCTAAATTTGCCAAAGAAAAAAGTTTACATCAATTTGATTTTCTAGATGCTTGGCTAATGAAAGAATTGCCTAAAGTTTATGAAATGTTACCAAAAGTTGAATATAGCGAAAATGGAGCAACAAATCATTCTTGGTCAACTCAGGCTATGCTTGAAATCTATCGCTTACTTGGTCTCAAAAAACAATGTTTAAAATTTTGGGAATTAGCTTTTGATAACAACATGAAACGAATCGGGATTTTCAGCGGTCATCGAATCTTGCCGATGAACTTTAGTTCTTACCCCCTATATTTTGATTACGCCAAAAAATCATTTGATTCAGGTATCTTTGATGAAAATAAATTAAAAATAGTTTTTCAAAAAATGTTTCTAATTTATGGTAATCCAAACTTGCTAAGAAATAATTTAAAATATTCATTAGATTTAACTCCGAATCAAAAGAATAAACCTATGTGGGGTAATGCTCCTTACGACAGTTATGTTGAAGGTGTTCTACCCGAAGGCATTTACGAAAATGGTTCAGCCCAAGCCTTTTACTCAATTTATGGCGCAAATAGTGCAAACGAATTTTTTAAAACTGGAGAAGAACATTCGCGTTTTGAATACTCTTATCGCTACTATCAATATACTGCCCCATTTCAATATCACTCTGACCGTTATTCATATGGTAAGGCAGAATCTTATTCATTGCTTAAGATGTCTTCAGATAAATTAAAAGATGTAATTGAAAAAGAAGATGAAAAGTTCTATACAATTGAAGTAGAAACTCCTAATTTACCAACAGGAATGCCCGTTTTTGGTCATTTAGATATTTCTGATATTTTATTTAAAGGCTTTTCAGCAGATCAGCCCACAGACTTAAAAGTCTTTAAAGTTACTTGCAACAATCTATCTTTGCCATATAGAGAATATCAAGTATTTGAATATGATGATATTTTGCGTTCGCAAAAGGATAAAGCAAAATTAGTGTTTGGTTTATGGAATACAGGAGCCAATCAGAAAGCAAAAATAGAAATCTCATTTAAGAAAAAACAATTTAAGCAATATTTTACTTTGGGTGAAGCAAAATGACATCTATTGCCTCAGACCAAGACATTAAAGTGATTAATTGCTTTCAATGCAATGCTACAATAAAAGTTTTATCTCAAAAAGTCGAAAAGAAAACAAAATGCCCTAAATGTCAAACTATATTCGTGCCTAAAGATTATTTGGATAAAGATTCAGCAAAATTAGAAAATAATACCAATTACAATAAAAAATCTATTATTCCAAACGTAATTTTGGTTCTAATTTGTTTTACGGCAATTGCTTCGTGGTTTATCCTTAAAAATAAAGAAATCAAATACGATGAAACTTTACTAACCCCTTCAATTCACTTAGACTCTAAAGATAAAAAATACAAGAGTTTAAACGAAAAAGAAGTTCAAGAAGTTTTAGCTAGTTATAAAAATGCAGAATTGATACCGAAAGGTTTTGATTTGCCAGAATCTACTATTGAGCAAGCCAGACCCACTCGTTCTTTTTTACCAAGTTGTCAAGAAAACGCAGATATAATAATAAGCAAACAATCATCAAAGCCGCAGAATTTATTTACACAAGAAAATGTAGTAATATTCAATAATGCTTATGCAAAAACAAATGATCCCAAGTATTTAACTTTTTTAATAAATGAATTTGTTAATATGAAAAATTGTACCGTCGATGAAATGATTTCATTTTCAGAAATTTTAAAGACACAAAGAGAAAGTGTTAGTAAAACCAATTTAAATTCTTATGTAAAAACCATTGATAATTTAAAAACTAAAACAATTGAATTATGGGATACTAAAGACCCTATCCAAGCAGTTAATTTGTTAATTTTGGCAAACTCTATGCCATTGGTTGCTTTTAAAATTGAAGTGCTTCAAAAATTAAAACCCGTTTTAGAGCTAGCATTTAAAAATACGAATGAAACTAGAAAAGATGGATTATTTTTATTACCCGAGGAAAGCACCTCTTTCTCTTTAAAACTAATCAAACTTGCTTGGTCTTATCATATAGAAAACAAATCAATGCCAGAATGGCTTTTTAGTTTAGCAGAAAAAGAATCATGTCGCCTTGCCTATCGCTTAGAACAAGATGGATGCCTACCTGTTTGGCAAAAGGATGAAAAGCGAATTAGCTATACCGAAGAAATTTATAAGGCTTCAATTATTTTTGACAGAGATGATTTAAGATATATTGGATACAGCGGATGGCGACTAAGTAATTCTTATCCACCGAAACAAAAGAAGTTTGATTTTAGCGATTTAGGATTATTTATTGTAAAAACTAAATGGAATCATAATCCTTATAGTCTTCCTCAAGGAGCTTACACAGAAAACAAATTATCAACCTCAGACTCAATGCAAATTACTTACAATAAAAGCCAAAATATGATTTCTGTTTCCATAGGAGCTTTAACACAATTATTATTTAAAACTTCTAAAGCCTACAACTCAATTAATGAATTTGATGATAGTATTGAATATTCTACATTTTTAGAAGGTAAAAATTACAGTTATATTTTAAAAATTGAAAATAATAACTGGGAGTTAATTGGAGCTTCAATGCCATATCTAGTTTCTGAACAAGGTGAAGTTAAATCAATTGAAATTCGATGGTTTAAAAACGATTTTAAACAATTGAATAACACCTTTAATATTCAAATATATAAAAATGATGAAAATTTTATTAGAAAAATTACTTTTGATACAAGGAGAAAAGAATGAGATTTAAATTATTGTTTAGTTTGGCGGTCTTACTTTTTACAAATGGATTAGTTTATTCAGTTCCAAAAGAAGGTAGTTTCTCTATTAACCAAAAGGGAGTAAAACTATTCAAAACTGTTAAAAAAGCTACAGTAAGTTGGGATACAGAGGATAGTCAAACTGTGGGAAATCATATCCATTTATGGAAGCCACAGTCAGGTTCTATAATAATAATTGAAGACTTTAATGGCTCAGGTCAAGGCACTTCAACAAGAACCGTTAATATTGATGCAACTACTGCAAGTGCTGGAAGTATTGAAATAACATTTTCTTCACCAGGTCATTATACAATAATACCTAAGATGAAGTATAAATGTGGAGACCTTAAAACTGGTTTTCTAGAATCAGATGAGCCATCAGTACACCCTGTAAGTTGGGAGCTAACATTAGTAGATGTAAAGTTTGACAACGATTCAACAGGTGGCGAACTTGTTCAAGGGGCTGTTTTTAGCCTACCTTTAGGAGCAATTATTCAACCATCAAATCGAACAATTACTTGGGCATTAGAGCCAACCCCTGGAACTGGCGATGCTGGAAATAACTTTACCCAACTTCTTAATTCAAATGGAGGAGGTAGAAAAATTAAATTAATTACGCCATATCCTTCTGAATGGCAAAATGATACATCGGTAAATGTTACGATAAAAGACTCTGAACTAGAAGATTCAAAAGTTAGCATAACTATTTCACTTAAAAAATTCAGGCGACACAGTAAGACAAGCCCTGGTGGTGGCTCAATTGACATTACATTTATTCAAGCAGCACCTGATGTAGGATATAGTTTAACAAGCACTAGCGGTACACCTGCTGGATTTACAGTAAGCACTCCCCCAACATCTCTTGCTCAAATAGGTACTACTCCTGTTAATACGCGTGATACTGGTAAATTGGCAATTATTTATCATTCTACTTTACCTGAAAAGGGAGATGGAACATTCTCTTTGAGTGGTCAAGTAAACTTTAAAGATGGAATACTAAAAGTTGGCGGTACTCAATTACCCAATAATTCAAATCTTGCAACTTTTGCAATTGGCGCTGGACATAGCGCTGGCGTAGACGGCGAGATAGTTACATTAACAAATAATACTGTTGGATTGGCTTCACTTCTGTACAGTGGTAGTATTACATTAGGAATAACTGAAAATGGCGAACTTGTTAATACTACAAATACTGCATTATCAGTAATAACTCCTATTTTAAATGCCACCCCTTTGAATGGGGCGAGTAGCAATAATGCTTCTGGGGCAAAAGATGTAACGCTATCTGGTGACCATGTCGCAGGTGGAAAGATAGAAAAGTCGTATCCTGTTGCGGTAGCAGTATCTGTATATCTTGACCAACAAATTGAGGCAAACTATAACATAGCCGCTGACGCTTCTTTAACTGCGTATATAAAATCTGCTCCACAAATTAGTTTTACTCCAACTCAACCTCCTAATCAATAAAGGTTTAGAAACAACTTGTGAAATTTTAAAAATTAAAATAGATTATGACTTTTTCTCATAATCTATTTTTTTTAAGTTCGAACAAATTAAAGAATGGTAAATAAAATGAACCTAAAAGTAATTGCAATATTTTTGATTAGTTGTTTTTTTCAACTAAATTTGAAAGCAGAAGACTTGCTTAAAAATGTAGACAACATTGTTTCCAAAGTTTTAAAAAATATTACTAATGAAGTATCTGAGACTCGCTTAGATGTATATGAAAAATTTGCGCGAAAAACAATTAATGAGTTAAATTTTGGAACCGCTAGTAAGGAAGAGGTTACTTTTTTAGTAGATTCCATTTCTAAGTTTATTATCTTGATTGATGCTCAAAATAATAAAATGAGTAATATTGATGAGCTAACCTTTGAAACGGTAACTATTTTAGAAAATGAAAGAAAAAGAATTTCAACCTTTTCTCTAAAGGATTGTTATCAAATCTGGTTTAAAAATAAACAAATAACAAAAAAGAATGTAGATTTTATTCAATCAGCGATTAAAAAATTCTTTGAGGAACATGCAATTGTTATTCTAGACCTAAAAGTTAATTACATAACTTATAAGGCATTTAAAGAAACAGAAATCAAAAATCAAAAAAATGATTTAAAAAGCAAAACAAAAACTACAGTTCTAGAGCATATTCAAAATTCTATTAATCAGCAAATATTACCATTTGAGCAGAAATACGATTCCTTGTTTTATTTCGGTAAAGACCTCTCACTTTTGGATGAAAAAAATACTTCAAATTTAATTTTGTCATATTTGCAAGATATATTCCCAGAAAAGCAAAAAATAATTTTTGTCGGAGATTTATCAGATATTAGCTTTGCAATAAATCGCGCCTTGAATGGTTGTTTAGAAAATATAACTTTTGAAAAAATAAGTAAAAATGCAATGAGAATTTGCCTCCAAATATATCTAAAGCTACTCTTAAAAGAGTTTAAAGATAAAAACGAATTTACACCTGCACATTATGGAAAGGAAATTGATTTAGAATTAATAAAAAAATCTATATTGGTAAAAATTGATATGGATTCGGATAACACTAAGAAAATATCAAAAGAAGAAATTAAATTACTCGGTGTAGAATATATTGAACAATGTCAATCGTGGGATTATTTCAATCAATTCCTTTATACTTGGCATTCTACACTTATTAACAAAGTAAAATTTACTTGCGAAGAAGAAGCTAGTTTTAATGTTAATTTTTTTGCGGAATGGAAAAAAGAATTTCAGCCGAATATTAATAAAAATGTGAATAAATTAAATGCTCCTAAGAACTCTTACCAAGTTTTTTCAGATTATATCGAAGAAATTTTCTTATTTGATAAAGAATTTTTCATGATTAATATACAAGACGATATTCAATCAATTCAAAAAAATGCCTCAAATAAAACAGTAGAAAATAAATATTTGCTCGAATATACAAAACAACCTTCTGTACAAAAAAAATATGAGCTATTTAAACAAAATATAAAAAAATGGTCTCAAGAATATTATGTTGATTTGCTATCTCCACAAGAAATAAAAGATATTCCTATTCGAAAACAATTTCGAATTTTATTGAATTTCTTACTTATGGAAAATGACTTAAATAATGAAAAAAAAGGAACTGTGTACCCAACAATTGATATTAAAGTATGGAGCTTATTTAACAGTTCAGTTCAAAATCTTTACAATTTAAAACTAATAACAGGTGCTGAAATTGATAATACTAAAATAAAGGAAAAAAAATTAACAGTATTAGAATATTCAATTTTTGATTACTTTAAAAAAGCACTGGTTAAGAATCCAGTTTTTAATTATTTTGAATTCGATAATCGGGATATGTCAAAAATTCAAAATGAATATCAATTATATTTAGAAAATTTAATTCCAGTAAATGAAAATGAAGCTCGTAAGTTAGTCATCAAGCTATTGCTAGAAGAAAATCAAAAGAAAAAATCTAAATAAAGAAAAATCTAAATTTCGTAATCTTAGAATTAAATTTTTACTCTGATTTTAAAATGTATTTTTCCATTAAGGAATAGTTAGTGAAACTAAAGATTATTACCAATAATTCTTGTCCCAGTTATCATTTGTTTTACTCTCCTATTCATGAGCAATAATAATGGGTGATGATGCCTATTCATTCTTGATTGAGAATATCACATATAAGAACTATGAGAATTGCACAGTACTATTTTGCCATGCCAGTGAAATGATCGGTTTGTGTTCATAACTTTTATGATGAAACCAAAACTAATGAAAAAATTTAATGGTTTTAAGTTATGAACAATCCAATAGATTTTAATATTTATAAAAATTATTTAAGTTTAATTTATAAAGAAGTAAAGGTGTTTTATGATGAAGATAAATATTTTAGTAAACTAAAAGGCGATTTTGTTCGCCAAAAGTATGCTAAAGAATTAAATATTAAGACTTTTACCTTGGCTCAAAGCATCTTTAAGCTACTCAAATCAAAAGAAATAATCAGTGTTGCCATTCTTATGAGATCTTTTCTTGAATCCGCAACAGAATTATGTCTTTTAAGAAATTACAATGATTATGATTTATTTTTATCGTACTACAATTATAAAAACCAAATCAAATTTTTAAAACGATTAGGCAATAAAACTGACGAAACAACAAATCAAGTAAATAAATATGAAGACCTTGTTGTGCAATTAGTAAATGATATTGATAAAATCAGAACAACAATCTCCTTAATTTATTTTGATGCTAATAGAAAATTAATTAACCGTGAGTTAGAAAAACCGCCTTTACAAAAAAATTTAAACGACTTTTTTAGCAATCATGAAATTTATGAAATCCGAAATAATTTTGAATTAAACCAATGCGTTAATCATATAGATACTAATGAATTTAAAGAATTAAAAAAGCAATTAAGACAAATTATAAATTCACATAAAAATGTTTTAAAGGAACCCGATTTGAAAAAATTGCTTGCATGTTGTAATAATCTTGAAATTATATTAAAGGATAAAAAAAATAATTCAATATTTGAAAATACAAATGAAATATACAAGCAAATAAAAACAAAGACCTCGCTTCAAATCGCACCTGATTTGCCAGACATTAAGAACACCATACCAGATTTAACAATTAAGGCAAAAATTTATGCCACTGCAAGTATTTCTTTATATGATATTGCTTATTCACATTATTCAGAATTAGTTCATCCAAACCCTGAAATAAGTGCTTATTATTCAAATTATCCAAATTTTAATTTTAAGGATACATGCGGGTTAACTTTTGCAAATTGTCTTCAAGCAAATATTAATTTCATTAAAATTTTATTGGAAAATTGCCTCCATAAAATACGACATGATACTACAAGAGATAATTTAGAAAAATTGTGCGCCAAAATTCAAAATGCATTGAATTTATTTAAAAAGAAAAATAATATTCCGATTTAATACTATGGTTATAAGAAAAATCAAAACAAAACTAGCACAATTTGCTAACTTTCACAATTCATCATTTATTCAATTTTGAGGGTTTTAGATTAATGATTGCATTAGATTGATCTATTGCCTTCTATCTCAAAATAAATTTGGATTGAGTAAATACTGCAAGTTAGTAAGCAAATATCGGCTTTACTGAAAATGCCTGCACTAACTCCTTAATTCCTATTTTCAGTATAGAAACTAACTGCTATACAAGTCTCTAGTGGCGTTTACGAAATAAGCCAAGCAACAAAGGTGGTGAACCCTTTTCAATTTAGGGAGACCTTTATTGGCGGTTGCTTTGATTACTTTTTCTATGCGTTATATACTACGGTATAACCTTGGCAATTTTCAATTTCTCTCATTATGCGCTGAGCCAATTTTGACTTGGCGAATATTGCTTTGTGTAAGATGATAGCTTTCACCTTATCAGTATCGCTTTCTGGTGAATCATCTAATGATTTAGCTTCTAAAAAACGGGTAATTTCTAGTGTTTTCATTTGTTGTCTTTTAAAAAAATAAATTTTACAAGCCACTGGTGCTTTAATTATAAATTATTTTATTTGTATGTCTATTAATTTATTAAACGATTTTTTGTTGAGTGGATTACATTATTAAAGAGTTCATTTAAATTAAAAAAAGTTATTTGTACGGGCAAAAATTATTAAAATTGAATTACGATAATTATCACAATTAATGTCCTTAGACACAATTAAGGCATTTTTAAAAGTACTTGAAAAATTGAATTTAATACTATAAAACGGCAAAACTCATGACTTTTGCTTCAAAATAGCAAGTAAAAGCCTTGGATATTTTTTGCTTTAATTCATTAATTTGATATAATGCGCTTGTCTGGAAAAATCTATTAATAACGCTTTTTTAAAGGAACTGTTTGAAGTAATTAAGTAGTCTAAATATCTTAATAATCTTAGTCGTTGACTAGTTATTGTGTCATTAGAAATCAGCCAAATTTCATTAATGTAGGCACAAAACTTTTCATTCGACTTCATGCCCCTCAAGTGAGGGTTTATGAAGTCGTTTGTGGTTTTGTTTCTTACATGGGTTCTTGGCTGAACCTCTAATGAGAACACATTCTGCAAGCGGCTTCACCTTCACTTAACAGGCATAGGGCATGAAGAAAATAAAACATAATCAGTTCTCAAAATATCCCCAAAAATCCAATTCAATAAAAACCCCATCGTTTATACGAAATATTTCTGCCAACATTCCGTTTAATATTATCAAATTTCTATCTCGATTATTTTTACATCTACTCAATAAAAATCATTACTCTTTTAATTGCTACATTCTTAGGCACTAATTCCCGTATTTTTCCGTAACAAGCTATTCAAAATTGAAGTTAATAATTTAAATTAAAAAGGAGAAAAGATGAAAAAATTCGTATTTCTATGTTTGACAATGTTAATTGCCTTAACTTCGATGTTAAAGGCACAAGAAAAAATAACCGTGGGAATTATGCCATTCACTACTTCCTCGAATACTGAACTGGACAAAACTGCTTGTGCGACAGCTCAAGAAACGGTTGCCAATGCGTTCGTGCAAAATAAACGGTTCACGATAGTTGATCGTACAAAAGCGGAAAATCTAAAAGCTGAAAAAGAATTACAAAAAGGCGAAGATTTTATTGATTCAAAAGCGATTGAGTCTGGAAAAGCACTTGGGGCGCAGTATTTAATTTTAGGCAATATTAACTCTGCTTCCGTTGCTGAAAATACTACAGATGGTAAAAGAAGTTATTCAGGAACCGTATCTATCGCTTTGAAAGTAGTAGATATTACAACTGGTCAAGTAATCGCATCCGAAACAATTACAAAATCCGCTGGAGGTGGCTTGTTTGCAACTCTAATTAATTCAGATACGCAACAAGACGCTATCAATAAAGCAATCAAAGGGTTAGAAGGCGGAATTGACAAATTTGTCAAAAACAACTTCCCTATTATTTTTTCAATCGCTGAAATATCAGAAGTTTCCAAAAAAGGTGAAGCAAAAACAGTTACAGTCGCAGGCGGTACATTATTTGGCGTAAAAAAAGGCGATAAGTTCAAAGTAATGGAGCTAACAACAATAGAAGTAGATGGCAAGAAAAAGGAAAGAAAAAAAGAGATTGGTGAATTGAAAGTAACTAAGGTCGATGATGAAAATTTCTCGACATGTTCCGTTACAACTGGTGGAGCAGACATCAATAAAAAATTTACGGAAAAAGTTAAACTTCAAGTAATTACGAAGGAGTAGGTTAAATGAGAATATTTATTTTATTAATTTTGGCTAGTGTTGCTTTTATGGGATGCAGTAAGAAGCAATATCCGCCCTTCTCTCCCGATTTTCAATATTTATCTAAAGAAGCCAATGGTTTGTATTCTATGAAAAGCAACGGCTTCGGTGTAAATATTGATTCCGCCGTAATAGACGCTCAAAGAAACGCTTTTTATCATGTTCTATTCAAAGGGATTCCCGGTACGGAGTTGAATGTGCCTTTGATTGATAATGAAGCCAATTCTAAATCTAAGCACAAAGAATACTTTGATAAATTCTTTGAGCAAGGTGGCTATAGAGCGTTTATGTTGTCATCAAGTATTAGCTCCGATTTATTAAAAGTTAATGGCGGTTTTCAAATAAGTGTTGATGTAAAAATAAATTGTAATTCGCTACGAAAAGACCTCGAACAAAATCAAGTGATTAGAAAGCTAGGGTTTTAATTATGAAAACGACTTTAAAAACAATAATTCAAATATGTCTGCTAGTTTGGGCTTCCTCAGCCTATTCACAAACGGTAACTAAAGAGCCAGAAACTCCAAAGGTTGTTGAGTCAACAAAAGTAACGACAGTCCAGCCCAAAATTATGGTGATCCCATTCACAAAGGAAGGCGAAAACATCAGAACAATTTTAGAAGAAGATGCGAATCGTCGGATTGCTATCACAAAAATAAAAGAAGCCTTTGATTCACGAGGGTTCACGACTATTGATTTTACTGCTAAGTTAAAAGCGGCTAAAGACAATAATGTTTTTACCTCCGATAGCCAAACGGATATTAAAGCACAAATAATTCAAATGTCTGGGGCAGACATTTATGTGCAATCCGAGGTTGTCGTTGATAAATCTACTAATGGAACTTCGGTCAAAGTTATTCTCACAGCCTATGAAGCATCTACGGGTAACAGTTTATCCAATAAAGTCGGCGATAGCGGAAGATTTTACACTGATGATATTGGTAAATTAGCTTCTAAAGCCGTTGACGGTATCGCCGTCGATTTTTTAAATGTAATGCAGACTAAATTTACCGAGATTGTTGAGAACGGCAAGAGTGTGATTATTGAATTTAGCTTTGATGCGGATTCGTCAAAAAAAATGTCAACGGATGTTGGTACTGATGCATTGCCGTTGTCGGACACTATAGAAGCATGGATGGCAAAAAATGCCTATAAAAACAATTACCATATTCAAGGGACAACGGATGTGAAAATGGTGTTCGATGATGTCAAAATCCCACTCAAGGACGAAAAAGGAGCCAACTACAATTCCAATAAGTTTGCGTTGGAAATTTACAAGTTTATGAAAACTCTAGGTATTGACTGTAAGAAAGATATTAAAGGGAATACGATTTATATAACCATTAAATAAAAAAGGAATCCTATGAAAAAGTTTTTAATTTTAATAATGTTTATTTGTGCAACGCAATTCAGCTTTGCACAAGCTACAAAAGATACGACAAAATCGGATATTGGAAAAATTTCATTGTCGATTGTGTTACCGGAGGCATTAGAAGGCTTGGACGCATCTCAACTTTCTAAAATCCAATCGAAAGTAGTTCAAATCGTTACCGCAAGCGGATTAGGCGGAAGTAGTCTATCAAATACTTTCGTTATTTATCCAAAATTTGCTATTAACGATACTAGCGTGGCTGAGGGTGGGATGGAAAATATTACAGTCGTATCGTGCGAATTCAGCCTCTATATCAAAGAGACTGAAAATAATGTCTTATATTCGTCAATAAGCAAAACTTTAAAAGGTAGCGGAAAAAATCAGCTAACAGCATTAAATAATGCCATAAATCAGATTTCTACTGGTGATACTGTTTGGAAAAATTTTATTGAGACGGGAAAGAATAAAATCATTCAATATTATGAGTCTAAAACCGATGATTTGATTAAAAAAGCCGAGGGGCTAATAAAAATCGAGAAATTTGAAGACGCTATCGCTTTATTATTGACTGTACCCGAAGAAATTCCAAGTTGTTATCAAAAAGTTCAGGCAAAAGCCATCGAGGCGTTCAAAGCTCTACAAGAAAATAAAGGCTCTAAATTATTAGCCATTGCTAAAATTGCTTTTGAAAAGGAAGATTTTACTGGTGGATTGAATCAGATACAACTGATTGACCCTGCTACTAACGCTTATAAAGATGCCAATAATTTAATCAAGAGCTACAAAGATAAAATTGCCCTAGTATTGCTCGCTAATGCGAAGATTGAATTTTCCAAGAATAACTTTTATGTTGCATTAGACCTAATCAAACGGATAGATCCGTCAACAACAAGTTACGCGGAAGCCGTGCCATTGATTGCCATATATAAGGATAAATTAAATAATCAGTTATTAGCTACGGCAAAAATAGAGTTTGAAAGAGGCAACTTTGAACAGGCTTTGGATTCTATTCAAAAAATCGAAGCAGAATCACCATTTTTCAAAGAAGGGCAACAATTAATTAAAATTAACCAAGAGAAGTTTTGTAAGCAATTATTAATGAAGGCAAAGTCAGCGTTTGCATTAAAGGATTATTCAGGGGCAACGCAATATCTCAATAATATTAACCCAGATACTTCGTGCTATGGCGATGCTCAAAAAATTGTTAAGGAAATTGACGCTAAAATAACCGCCGAAGAGAAAAGAGAGATTGCATTAAGACAAAAAGAATACGCGGACGAAATGCAATTAAAACGAGAAACTCTCAACGCAATCAAAGAAGTAGCCATAGAGAACGCAAAAAATCAGCCCAAAACTATTAATTACATCGGTATTATTAAATAACTTCAGGAAAGGATTCATTATGTCGGAACCAATCGATACTGTACCCATAAAGAAGAATTGGAGTTTTAAAAGAAAACTTATAGTTGGGTTCTTGTTAGTAATAATTTTAGTCTTAATATCGAATTTCCTTACGAATCCCTATAGGCTAGGAATTCAAGCCCTAGAAAGGGGGAATTATGAATCGGCGATAAAATTTCTTGGAAATGTATCCGGTGATAACAAAAAGGATGCAGATGAGAAATTAGCCATTGCAAGGGATAAGTATTATAATGAGTTTGATGCGTTCTATAATGATTGTCGTTCAAAAGCATTTGGTAGTCGTGAAATTATGTTAAAAGCAATTTTACCTGCTTATGACAGAATTTTGATTGTAGAAAAAATTCTCCCAGATGACAATAGAGTTAAAGCAGATAAAGCACAATTGGAAAATCAAATTAGATTGCTTAAAATGAAAACGACAAGGTAATCTTGCGATAATATCGCAAGAAAACCCTTTAAATTGGAGACAACATCGGAAGAAATTATTATATGTGCCTTCTTTTTATAACGAATTATACGATATTTAAGGGGATTTTTGCTTAGTAAAATGGTGTAATAGATTTTAAATATAAATTTTTTATTTATAGATTAGCCGTAAACTGCTTGCGATAATATCGCAAAATATCGCAAGCAATCATTTTTAACTATTAAAAATTAATTGATATTTAATTGGTGTCTATTTGATGTTGATCTTTATAAATTAATCGGTACAATAAGAGAAATTGCTTACTACCTTTCTACGAAAGTACTCCCCTAGGGTGTAAAGAACGGCTTCGAGGCTTTTTTTGTTAAATTCTAAGGTAGTAAGCACCCTCTTTGGATTTTCAACTATGCGTCGGCAAGAAAAACTACATCTAAACTTCCATTTAAACAATCAAACGCTATTAAATTCAATGGAAATTGTCGAGGCTATTACAAACGATTTAGCCATAAACCCTACTGACGCGGTATTTATATTCCAACGAATATGTCAACTTATTAAAAACAAATTAAGCATGGGTGAGCCAGTAGGGATGCCTGGTTTGGGAATCCTCTATATTAATCAAAGAACTTCAAAGCAAAGCCTTAGAAACTTACTTTATGGCACAAGATATACTTATTGCAATTTAGGCGTTGATAGTAAGCCTTATGTGAAAAATAGCGTAAAATTTAAGCCCTGTAACGATTTAAAACGGAGCAACTTCCCTTTTAGGAAGAGTTTAAATGAATTTACAACGGTTGCTAGGGAACGATTGCTACAAATGCGATGCTCTGAACCTGTGACAACAATCGCGAATCTTCGTGAAATGCGGTATCTGAACGATTACCGACGAGCTTTCAGAAAATTAAAAAATCCAGTATTTGAGTAATTCAATGACTAAAGAAAATACTGAATTGAACATCGACTCGTCACATGATAAGCTGAAAACGATAAGTAAGAAAGTGTATATTGGTGATTATGTCATTGTAGAATTACCTCGTGACACTATGAACTTATTTTATACAGCTAAACATAAAAATTTAAATAGCGTGTATAGCATTTTCGCGCGATTCTAGTGCGATAATATCGCAAGGCAGGTATTTATGTCGAAAGTTCTTAAATTAAGCAGGTGTGCTAAATGTTCTAAACTTAAGAACATAATAAAATATAAACTGGGAAGCAATGTTTGTTTCGAGTGTTCTAACGAATTAGATGAAGGTAGTACTGAAAATACCCCAGTGAAAGCCCCTAAAGTTTATAGCGAGACATATACGGCAATAGCAAGTAGAAAACATCGTGCGAAAAATCGCGATAGGATAAATAAAAGGCGGAGAGAGATCTACGCAAAGAAAAAGTAATTAGAAGCAAAACTCAGGGAGAAAATGGGTTGTTAAATGAAAATAACCTGTCAGTTAATAAATAAATGTCTTAATGTAAGAAATTTAACGACTATTTGAAAATATTATACCTTAGACGGCAACGCAACACGCGTCGAGATTATAGACGAAATATTCTAAAGTAGAGACTTCGGCAAGGTAAGCCCTATTTATCGTGCCTATCGTCGTATTTTCTCTCTAAAAATAGATAAATTTACACCGCTCTAACAGCGTACACTCCTATTATCTTTTAATCCTTAATGACCTCTTTAATGTCATAGTCTTTTAATTCTTTAATTTTAGAACGGTAACGAGAGACAATCTGTAAAAAACTATTTCCATACATGAGACTTTTTGATTGTCGGCATTGTGGATATAGCCATCATAAGCCAAGTATAAGATTTCTTTTAGTCGGCAAGCGTTTTCATTTGGCGAAATAATCTATTTGGATAACTCTACCCTGCGCCTTTTTTCAGAATGAATATGAGCCATTTTTGTTAATGAAAACCCACTGGCAATATTAGAATTAATAGTTTTCGCCTTTGTTATTTTTTTGCCAACTAATGACGGCGTTATCTTATTTACCTTAGACTTTAATTTTTCATTATTAGATTTACTCTTTACCGATTTCCGTAGTTTAGCAAAGGTAGTAACTTTTAAATCGCCTTCTGGTCGGGGATATTTTCCTTTATAGGCAACAATTTCTTTAAATTTCTTGAACAGTAATTTATTCTGATGCTTAGAAATATTAGAATAATCATATAATTGCTTCTCATATTTACCAGCTTTGTATTCTCGGCAATGCATAGCTAATAAATTACGATAATTATCATTTGTTCCATAGTATTTAATCCACGGCATAGGAAGACGAATCCACCAAAGAACGCTATCAGCGTGAGCGATTTTAGTCCTAAAAATAAAATCTATAACTTTTGCAAAATTTGACTGACCACTAAGCAAGCCCCTTGAAGTATTTGTAAATTTAAGTGGCGAATGTACGAACTTCATATAAAAATCTTCAATAAAATAAGGTGTGAACTCCTGATTTTTTCCATTTCTGACTCTTACAAAAACTACAAAAGGAATCGTCTCAGGATAATATTTAATTGTACATTTTTTAAATAATTTATTTTTAATTAAATAATAAATCAGCTTTCTAAGTAAGTCATCTGCTGTTTGGTGTCGATTGTCATTCCATTTTACGCTAACTAAATCTTTATAACCAAAAACTATTGGAATATCAAATGTTTCTATTAACAACTCTCGCCACTCTTTCTCTAGTCTTTTCTGATACTCCTTTATTTTTTCTTCAGTGAGAAACTTATAATTTTCAAGTGATTCTTTCCCTGTCATAAGTTTTGTTATAAATTTATAGGATTTATCGCCGATTTGCTTTAGCTTGTATGGACGAAATCGGTACTCGGAAATATTACAATGAAAATGAATTGGGTTAGCTCTGTCTGAATCGCTAAAGTCAATATAATCAAAGCTAATATCATGTCCTATTTCATGTCGTTTCATGTCGTCTGAATAGGAAAATACTCTTTGTATTATTTTAATTAAACCTTTGCGTAGCTTATCAATTTGTTCTTGAGTAACTTTACTTTTTCTAAATTTTCTAACGACGCCATCTTTTTTATACTTTTGATGAAGATGAAAGACGAAGTTTTGAGTATCTAATAATCGACCGATATAATTTTGTCGCCACTTCCAACCAATACCCATAAATAGTTTTATATCTTCCAACTTTAAACCAGTAGTAGCTGCTAAATATTCGCTAAGTTCTAAAATAGCTTTTAAGGCATTAGCTCCATATATTTTATCCAATTCTATTATTTCTATTGTTTTCTGTTTCATTGATTAAAACCTCGTTAAAGCGTTGTATATACTCCCCTCTACTACTTTACCATCCGATCATCAATTTAATCTCATCTTCGTTGATTAAAATACTCGTCAAAGCGTTGTATATACTTACATACACGAATTTATTGTATCTTTGATAAAAGCTCTTTAAAGCGTTGCATATACATTACCTACATTTATTGATTCGTTGATATAAAAAGTGCCTTGAATCGTTGCCATTCATTTATGCTATGAAATTTTTTAATCAAATCAAGGCTTTATTTATCATAAAATAAACATATTCCTGATGAATAATTAAAGACACCTAAATAATTATTAATGCCTACTACTATTTGTATTAGAAATAAATTGATACACAAGATCTTTTGTAAATTGCTTCCATTCTGAAATATTCAGTTCATGGTTTATTCTTAGCATTGCGCTAATACTAGACCAAGTATTTCTGGAGGGCGCTAAGAACTCATTTTAATCGAATTCAAATCGTATCATTTAGCAAATTGGAGTTTAAATACCAGAATTTTTTATTATTTCCAAGACTTGCTCTGATTCACAGACAATCGTAGGGATTCTTAAATGCTTATAGCAAGCATCCGCTTTCTTTAGGAACGCTTTATCCTTTGAGACGAGATAAGTGCTACCAGTAGCATTAATTACATGCAAGAGGTCGTTGTTTGACGCCCTAAAGCGGTCACCCTTTTTGGAAATCTTTAAGTAGTCATCGGGATAATACCCAGCCCAACTCATCAAGGAATAACATTTAGCTACTTTATTTTGAATGGAATTCTCAAAGAAATCAGTCCATTTGTAATCAGAGTTCTCATTGTGGAATAAATTATCCAACAAAGGAATAACTTCTATTGGCTCTCTATTTTCGATTTTTAAAGATTTCAATTGCTCGAAGTCGCTTAATGGTCTTTGACCAATTCCTTGCGTATCAAATATTTCATAAGTCTTAATTTCGGAAACCCTTTTAATTGTCATAGCTATTTGATTGCGTATCAACGCTTTTTCGTCTTCATCAAACGCGCTTAGATTATCTAAATTGAGTTTTAACAATTTTATTGTTGATTCTTTCAGCTCATTCTCTAATTCACGAAAGCTCATTTCTATTGGAAGCCCTAAAAGTTTTCTGTTTATCAAATCTTGAATTTCGGCAGATTTATTTAAACCAGAATTCTCATTAGCAATAAAATTATCAAGAAAGTCATTCCAAACAAGTTCTGGGTCATCACTACAAAACTCCGTAGATATAGGCAAGATATAAATTGCATTTAATTCTTTCAGTAGCGTAATATGCTCCTGCCGATAATCTAAACGGGTAATTTGAAATATCTCTTGTAAATGTGTAAAAGAGTAAACCACTCTAATGTTTGTGTTAATACAAGCGTTTTTCAGCGATTTTAGAGTCTCGTCTTTTAATTCTAGGAGTCGCCTACTTCTTAAATCGGATAAAATGTTTTGGTCTAAATAAACAAACGATACCATTAATTCCACCTGTGCGAAAAAAGTTGGTCTTTAAATATGAGAAGCGATTTAAACTGTTTAAGTTAAAAATTGATTATACTTTAATTTAAATTGAATTAAAAGTTAATTGGGCAAATAGTCTGTTTTAAGAATTGGATTAATTCGCTTTAAAATAAATACAGCTTAACAAAGATAATTTCTACTAAATCTCTTAAAATTATGCCAATAATCTTGTTTGCTTTATAGCGAATATTCTACATTTTCTTGCGATAATTATCGCAAAAATTTCGCGCATTTTTAATGAATCTATGGTACTTTTAGAGCATTGAATTAAGGGCAGTGCAATAAAATTTTCGTACTGTACGAATTTTTTCTAGCAGTGTTCTATGGAAGAAACTATGGAAATGTTTGATTTATTGCACATTTGAAGTTATTGTCAGTTTATTAAGTAAGAAGGAAGGAATGCCACCGGCGCGAATCGAACGCGCGACCTACAGTTTAGGAAACTATCGCTCTATCCAACTGAGCTACGGCAGCAAATTGATAGTAGTCTATCGAAGGCAACAAAACGCAAGATTTATCCATTTGACTGGGTTTAACACCTATGGAAATCAAGGCTATTTATTCCCCATAAATCACAACAAGAGAATCAATTTATTAGAATGGGGATTGTAATAAATTTGAGTGTAAAAAATAGCTTAAAAATTTGGAATACTTATAGATTTTTATAGCTTGTGCTAGAAAGAGAATCAATAGAAACCTAAGCATTTAAGTCGTAAAACCTCTTTTGAAACTTTTTAAAGAAAGTAAATTTTCATCTATGGTTAGTTTCTTAGAATTCAAAGTTTTATACAATTAAAATAGTAAGTTAATCGCTAAAAAATAGAGTCGTATGGTGTAAATTTGGCTATTGTTCCGATAATTTAATAAATGGGCATAATAAACATATTGTTTGGTTTTCTGTTTATTTCGATAAAAATATTGAGTTTTTGCATAATTTGCCGTGTTGAAACAAAAAAGTCGAAGATTTTTCCATCGATTTTATATATTTACTATTTATGTTTGTTATAAATTATATAAATAATATAGACATTATTTTACAAAGGATTTAACGAATGAAAACGAGACTAATGTTAATTACATTGTTTTTTTCAATTGTCAGCGCACCTATATTTTGTCAAGAAAAGTCACTATATGCCCCAGAACAAGAAATCGTAAAAATATTAGAAAACCTTGGCGAAGGCGAAGCTGTATTTTTACCAAATGCAAAACATAAACTAAATGGCAGTGACATAAAAGCGGAAGGCTACTTAAGTAGCCCTTATGCAAGAGATTATACTACAAAAATGGTTTATGCACCGGAAAGACAAACGGCATTATATTGCGGGGGAAATCATGGCAAAGGGAGAACAAATGATGTTTGGGAATACCATTTGGCCTCAAATACATGGCATTGCCTATTTGAAGCTGATGGTGGTGATCATGCCAATCACAAAGCAACCCTAATGTTTTTACCAAACAAATTTGTCAAAGACCCAAACTACCAGATGGATGAAAAAGAAACTGAGCTATTCGCATTGGCTAAGGAATGGTGGCTTAAAAATGTAGACTTTAAAGATGGACATTATTTGACAAAACGAGGTGGTACCTTATTACATGGTCACACCTGGGATACGCTAGTTTATGATGAAAGCATCAAAAAATTAATTCAAGGCAATGGCGCCCATTGTGCTCAAAGCCCATGGTTACAGCATAAATTTACAGGTATGCCAATGGAAGAAGTTCAACAAAAACTAGGTAGAAACCCAAATGGCGTGCCATATAAAACCATGTGGCTTTTTGACCCTGAAGAAAAAAAATGGATCCATTATGCTAGTCATGATGCATTAGCTGAGCTAAGAGGTATGGGAGCATCTCTATGTTATCTACCTGACCTGAAAAAAACGGTTTGTTATGTTTCGGCTCAAAATGTTGCGCCAAACGCCTTTCACATGAGATTATACGATGGTGTTGCAGATAAGTGGGAGGAATTAAAACCAAATGGTGGCCAAAGCATAAGCACATTATCAATTAAGCTTAAAGTGGCTCCTGGATCAGAAACTCAACTAAGATATAGCCCCAAACACAAAAAAATTGTAGCCGTTTTAACTACCAACACCTTTTGTTATGATGTCGTAAAAAATGAATGGAGTCTACTGAATTCGAACATCCCCTTTAAAGCTGACGACGCCAATACAATATTTGAGTACGATTCAACAAATGATGTGTTTTTACTTGTAGATTGCCGAGCCTTAAAAATAGCGAGCTTTGACCTAAAGACTAATGAATGGAAAACAATTGAAGCAAAAGGGGCACAATTAAAAAAACCACCCTATTGTGTAGGCAAAGGATATTATGACCCAACTTATAATGTTCTAGTTGTACAAAGTGCTTACACACCATATATGTGGGTTTATCGTCATGGTAAACCAGAAAGAAAACAAGAATAACCTTTATAAAAATTATTAAATGAAACGCTTTCACCTGACTGCTTTCCGTTTATAAAAGGGGCTTTAGCGATTCTAGTAGAGGCGACATGTTTTTACTTGCCGTCTCTACCATTTCTGACATTAATTATCTTCTGCCAATTTATTGTGTTCACCCCCCCTATTTATTGAGTCGGTTCAACAAAATTCTATATTTATTGTAATGTCGCAAAAGCTCCTATTTCGCAACTGTCAACTTGGGAATACCAAGGAGAAAGATTAGGTATCAAAAGCCCATATTTAAGCATATTTTTTATTTTAATCTTAAATAGATATGTTATAGTCAACGAAAAACTATTAAACTAACTAAGGAACTATATGAAGTCAATTAAGCTTTTAACCTATTTTATGTGCATCCTTCTCATGGCAGGTTTTATGACAAGTTGTGGAGGCGGAGGCGGTGGAGGCTCCAATAATCCGGCCACAGGAGATGACGATTCTGATGATACTCCACCAGGAGATGATAATGAAGATGACTCAACAGGCGGAAATACAACCCCTCCTGTAACCAACACGGATCCAGCAACTTATCTTGGTGGCTTTGTGGCATCTTCAGATAATAAAATTGAAGGCGGGCAAATGGAATTTTCTTTTGGCCAAACGGCAACTTTTTGGGGTAAAGGGTTAACTGACGAAACTTGGTCATCTGCAAATGGGTCAATCAACGAAACTGGTCAATATTTTACGCCAAAAGACTTTAGCAGCGTTGTAGACGATACCATTACGATGACAACATCTGCCACAGGAGACTCCAACACAAGAGCCATTACTTTATCTTATTTCCCTACATTTAACGAAACTACTTTAAAGTTTAAATATTTGAATGGAAATCAAAAGTATTCTATTCAAGACTTATCTAGCACTCAAGCTGTTGGCGTTGCGTCATTTTTAAACAATTCAAACTTCACCAATGAAGGTAATATCAAAATCAAAGATGTTGTAGGCACTAAACCTAAAACAGCTGCAGTTCACAGTTCAAAAATGCAAAAATTAATTGAATCAGATTCTAGATATGCCGCAAAACAACATCGTGATTACTTTATACATCAAAAGTATGCCGCTCACGAGGATCTAAAAAAGATTTCTTCAAAGAAGTCAAATCGTGCTGCTGACCCGCTAGGAACTGTTGACACTTTTTATGTAAGCGCTGCCCTTACACCTGGGGTAAAAACATTCAGTAAGATTTATTCTGGTGAAAAGTGCCTAATCTATTCAGAAATTAATTCTGGCGTCGTGATAGTAAGTCAAGCAAGAGGTAAAGAGCTTGGTGATGTATTTGAAGTTGAAAACCCATATCATCCAACAAAAAAACCAATTTTTGATGCCGTCACAGATGTTTTCGGGAACCCATGGGGTATCGACAAAAACGGCAATTTAATTAATGGCGGTGGCAGAGACGGCGAAAAACAAGTCATCTTATTACTTGTTAGAACTGAAGATGCAAATTTATATGGGTATTTTAGCCCAATTGACGAAGAAGAAAAAGGGTTTGTAAGCCCTGATGATGGCGTGACCACTTCTAATGGTGCAGAAATTGTTTATTTCAATGTTGCATTTGCAAATGATGATTTAGCAATGTTTAGCACAATGGCTCACGAATTTCAACATCTTTGCGATTATAATCAAGTTAGCTGTGTAAATGGTACTTTTCCTACACCTTCAGTGCCAGCAAACTTTGATTGGTCAATAGCAGATCTTTTTAATGAAGGTCAGTCTGTTTTAGCGGAAGAGCTAAGCGGTTTTGGAATAAGCATGGCAAACGACAGGGGGAATGATTTTATTTTTAATGTAGTCAATGAATACTCATCAACCATTTCAACTTCGACAACTTTTTTAGCTTGGAATGGCGGAAGTGATTACGGAAAAGGTTATCTTTTTTGGAGATACATTTATGATTCTTATGGCGAAGATGTTGTAAAAGCCGCAGCCCAAAGTAATTTAGTGCAGCCTTTTAGCATTGAATTTGCAACGGGTAAAAAAATAGATGTATTGCTACAAGAATTTTTACTAGCATTAATGCAAACCGAATCTTCGCAACCAGTTCATCCAAAATATAAAATATCTACCTTAGACCCAACTAAAACTTACTTTGACTCAGCTGGAGTGTCGATTGGCAATTTAGCACCAATTGATTACATCAGTGGCTTTACGAGTAATGCAATTGCAATTCAAAGCCCTTATGTAATACGACTTTATAAAATACTGCCTTCGTCAAATAAGGTAAATTTTACTTTGGAAAACATTTCTAAGGACTCTAACTTCTCGATTTTCCCAGTTATTATCGACCAATAATTCTGACTTAGTGGCTGTTTTTTCTTTTGAAAAAATAGCCATCTTCTTTTTCAACTACACTAAATTAATTTGTAGTAATCTTTGCAAATAAATCATGAAACTCATAGATTTTGATTTTTGTCATTCTCTCGTATAGTTTTCTAGTATTTTCAATTTTTTTTGGGTCTGCGTATATTTGAGGCAATACGGCGATTTGATCCATCATGATCTTGTTTTGAAATATAAAATCAAAAGATTTACGACATAATTTCTTATTGTAAAGCTTCTCATCGATTTTGTATTCCCAAGTTAAAAACATTTTTTTAAATTTTGGTAATAACAAATAACCAATTATCAACAATACATTCAACAATACGACATATAAAACAATTACAAAAAATGGCGGAGTACAAAACAGGATTCTCAAAAACCAAAAAGCCTGATAAGTCATTGATTTCGCATAAATCTTTTCAACCATCTCATTGAATGCAATGGCATTATTAACAATTAGTTTATCACTAAAATCTTTAAAAATTAAAATATGACCTATTTCAAAAATTATATAATCCACGATTTTGCATTGTATGTCGCAGAATTCATTAAACAATTGAGACTCATATAAGGGGTCATAACTTAAATCTTCATCTAAGTATTTTTTAATTTCCAATAGAATAACACGACATTTTTCCTCATCATTTACGACAAATGAGTATATCAACTGATTAGTGTGTACACACAGCTGATTTTGAAGAATAACGGGGTCTTGAAATTCAAAAAACTTTTTTAAATTTTGATTGAACTCTAATTCACTAAACTGATCATCATGCAGACTAGATTGATGACTAATTAAAAAATCAAACAAGTGTTGCGATGAAGCTGACTTACATTCCCATACACATTTTCTAAGCAACATTAAATACAATTCTATTTTAGTTTGTATATAATCACCAACATAAATTAGTTTTTTTTCGCAATTCACTAAACATTCCACAACTTTTTCGGCTGGCAAATCGTTTATGATTTGACTAAAGATTGGGTATAAAAAATAATAAAAGGACTCTGCCTTGTAACTACTGGCAAAACTTTGTAATATTGGCAACCAATCTTCACTGGCCTTGGTTGATTTCACAAACAAATTAATGTAAGAGCTATAGTAATAATCATTTGCTTCTAAAAATTGTACTCCTTTTGCCAACCAATAAAAATGGTCTTTTTCTTCTGGCACCAAATCACTATAAACAGCCCAACTCAAACAAGTTTTGGCATTTAGCGGTGCATTTTCTAAATATTTTTTTATTGCCGATAAATCTTCAAGGTTAACATCAGGGGGGGTTACTTCTACAGTTTCATTTTTTATTTCAAGCGAAATGTTTTTACTCGACTCAATTTCCTCAATTTCTTTTTCATAACGATTAAAGGCAAGCCGATTTAACAAACCTTCATAGGCTTTTCTGATTTTTTTGAATTCCTCAGGGAATAAATCAGGCTTATAAACTTTGATATAAGACTTATATGCTTTTTTAAGTTCTGCCTCTTCAAAATCTTCTGGAAGACCAAAAAACTGGATAGGCTCAACGATTTTAGACCAATCTATATTTAATTCTGACATTTACATCCTAGAGCACATTGCAACTAATTTTATAAGAAGAAAAACACAAATAAAAACAAACCACTTATTTTGTAAAAAGGAATCTTCGTTTTTTTCTTGCCTATTTCTGACGCGCCTGTTTACTTTTTTTTCATTTTTAGGTGGTTCCGCAATTATAACATTAAAAGCATCAGAAAACTTCTCGTTTAGAAAAGGCAATTGAACACGAACAATTTTCACGGATTCAATGAGTTTACCGCGCATAGGCTCCTCACCCTCAAATATTTCTTTGAGTCTTTGAAATGCTTGCTTTTGCACTTCAGGCGCTATATGTAATAGGCCATAAAATACATCGCTAATATTACGGTCAAACTCTGTAAGCACAAAATGGATTTTTGCTCTAAATTCTATAAGATTTTCTATCTGTTTTTTGTCTGAATAATACTGATAATAAGGGTGATCCTTAAGTTCTTTTACAATGGATTCTTCATCTGCTACATTTGCTTTATCATCTTGAACAAACTCATTAAAGACTCTTAATAGATAAAACCACTTGTTTCTTTTGATCTTATTATCACTTTTGACTCCTCTAATTTCTTGTTTTAGAACTGTCGCCCGATTTTTATAAATTTCCTCAGCATTATTTTCTTCTATATTTCGAAAAGCACTTTTGATATAAGAAACCTTAGCTTCTTCACTTAGCATCATAAAAATACCCTAATGAATGCAGAATCAAAATTAAATTATTACGCCCTTCTTCAAAATCTTTTACATTGTTAGAATATAACAAATTTTCATACCAATCAATAGCGTATTCTAACTGCTCTCTTTGATGAGGTGCTGTTTCTTTTAAACTTTTTTCTGCAAAAGTTAGCAAATTTAAATTTTTTAAATCCTCTCGTGGGTAATATTTAACCTTGCTCAACCGTTCCATTGCCTTTTGAATTTCAATTTCTGTCAACCCGCCAGGCTGATTATTTATAATCAATTTCTTTCGAGTGCTATTTAATGGAATTATGACCTCAACTTCTAAAATATTACTCGGGTCATAAGTAAATCGCAAAATCACATTTTGACCTGCTGGGGCTTTTGGTATATCTTGAACCAACAACTCACCTAATTTATGATTTTCGCTAACACGGCGCGATTCACCTTGAAAAATTTCAATCTTTAGTTCTTGTTGATTGTGCTCAAGCGTTGCAACTGTTTCTTCTCGACTCACCGGTATAATCGTACCTCGATGAATCACCGGTAAAAAATAACCGTTCACATATTGCCCGCCTTTTGACTTACATATATTAACACCCAGTGAATGAGGGCAAATATCTGTCATCACTAGATCATCTACGCTATCATCGTTTTCCAACATGGCAGCTTGTATAGCCGCACCTAAGGCAACCACATAATCAGGGTTAGCATGCATAATGGGCTTAACACTACTATTTAAAAGCAAATAGTTCGATATAATTTTCATTCTGGTTGCACCACCAGCTAAAATAATTTCATCTATTTCTTTCATATTTAATCGACTATCTCGAATGGCTCTCTGAAAAGGCTCATCCAATCGCCTTACAAGCGAAGAACAAATTTCTTCGAAAATAGTCACAGTTAACTCGATTTCTTCACTATTAGGCTCTATTTGACCATTTTCATCTGGAATCTTTATTTTAACAAAATCAGCATCACTCAATTGCATTTTTGCCAAATTACATAAATCTCTTAATTTAGCTATGAATTTAGGCATTTGGTGTTCGGCTCTTTCCAAAAAGATTTTTTTCTGTTTCAGAACCCACAATAATATGGCTGTTGTGAAGTCTTCTCCGCCTAAATCATGAACACCTGCAGTTGACAAAATCTCCATCACGCCATCGGATATATCCATAACCGTTACATCAAAAGTACCACCACCTAAATCAAACACCAAAACCTTTTTTGAAACATCGGCATTTTTAAGACCATAGCTTAATGCGGCTGCCGTTGGCTCATTAATAATTCTTCTGATGCGAAGCCCAGCTAACTCACCTGCTAATTTAGTCGCCTTTCGTTGGCTATCATTAAAATAAGCTGGCACCGTAATTACCGCATCCCTTACTTCTTCCTTCAAATATTTTTCAGCGTCTTCTTTAAGTGATTTTAAAATAAAACTGGATATTTCTGGGGGTGAATATTCTTTATCCCCGATTGAAAATTTTTGGTTTAGCCCCATCAACCTTTTAAAATTGCTAATGCAATGATTGGGGTATAAAACTGAATATTCTCGTGCTGTTTCCCCAACTATAATATAACCAGAATCTTTTACAGCACCCACTACTGATGGTGTTAAAAATTTCGCGTTTATATTCGAAATTAATTTTGGCACACCATTTTCCATTATGGCAACTAAAGAATTGGTCGTTCCTAGATCTATCCCTACTACTTTCAATTTTCCCTCATCATGCAAAAATTCATAAAATAGTATCTTAATTAAAAATATTTGGTTTTCAAGCTTTTTCTTAAAGCTTTTTACCATTCATCCACTGAAATTTTCTTGTTATAAGGTGGCTAAAAATCATTAAGAATGTATTAAATCTATTCAGAGAAACCTAAATAATTAGCTTCTCTTTCTGGGAAATCAGTTTTATATTTACGCAATAGATTGGGAACCTGAAAAGGACTTTTCAATACCGAAGTAATTTTGTTTTTTTGGCAGATTTCAATTATCTTTGGGTCTAAAACATCACTATGGATAAGTATTTTTGCATTCGGGTTGAAATTCTTTAATTGCTCAACGATTAAAATTTCTGGGTAAGAAGGGTACGAAAACGCTAAAACCGCACCGTCTAACAATCTGCCGAATTTCCCAATTATTTCATGACACTCGTTGGTTGTAGAAACACCAAAAGTTGAAAAACGATCAATCATAAGCGCTGAAACAATCGCGTTTCTTTGTTGAGAATCACTGTCTAATACAATAATATTTCTGGTCATTTTTGTGTTTGAATCAGTCAAATAACTTGACTTGGTTTGCATTAAGGCCTCAGCAATTGTATTCACCACAAGAATATTTTTTGTTCGACCAAAATCTTTTAACTTTTGTGCCGCTCGAATACCACAAACCATTGAAAGACTAGACCCAAAACCCAACAACAAAATATTAATATCTTTAAAAGTATTCATATCAATGCCTGAAAACTCAATCTCATCTGGAAAGACTAAAACTAATGAAAAAGATACCTTTTCATTCTTTACTCTTTCCAATAATGAAATCAAACGCACCCTTTGTACTGCGTCAATTTCATGCTTAATTTTTATGAATACAATTCCAAAAATTTGAAAGCCCATTATCTCAGGGTACTCTACACAAGCTAAGCGACCTGTATACAAGCCTTTGAATTGAATTTCAGTTAACATTGGTTTGATCCTGAAAAATATATGCAGAATTTTGATTAGTTATTTGCAAAACTGTTTCTTCTGACAAATTTTTTATGGCTGCAATTTTACTCAAAATATAGGGTATAAAAGCTGGTTGATTGGTTTTACCTCTATGTGGCTCTGGCGCCATAAAAGGGCTATCTGTCTCAACAAAAATTCTTTCGATTGGTGTAGCTTCAACTACAGCTCTTATTTTGTCGGCATTTTTAAAAGTAATTACTCCTGTAAAACCCAAACTTAGTAAAGGGCAATTTTGAATGATAAACTCAGCTAACGAAAGCGAACCCGTAAAACAATGTACTACGCCTTTTAAGTCATGACCAAATTCTTTTAAAATCTTTATGGTATCCTCTTCTGCATCGCGCGTATGAATAATCACAGGCTTTCCTTTTTCTTTCGCCAACTTTAGAAAACGAACAAATACCTCTTTTTGCAAGTCTCGTGGCGAATATTCATAGTAATAATCTAGACCTATTTCGCCAATAGCTGTCATCTTTGAATGCTTACAATTTTCTTTTATGAATTGAAAATCCTCCTCTTTCATTTTGCTAGCATCGTGCGGGTGAACGCCCAAAGCTCCAAACACATTTTTATTTTCTTCGGCAAGAGAAATAACTTGCCTAAGATCTAATAATGAACCCGAAATTGTTAAAAGTTTTTCTACTTTAGCATTTTCGGCCATACGAATAATGTCTTTTACCGGAACCCCTCCTAATTTTTCCTGAATCATCTGTAAATGACAATGTGTATCAACAAAGTAGTTCAACTTTACAAACCTAATTTCTTAACCTAGTTTTTTAGTAAAAATGGCATTATATCGTTAATTATATGCTAATAATTCCATAAAAGCAAAAAGTTCAGCTTTTATAACAAAATATCGTTTCCAACCCACCATTTTTAATGTTAACTTGCCGATTCAACCCTACTTTACATTTTTCAACCTGAGCTTTAAGAGCCAAAAACCCATAATGCCCATCTTCTTTTCGTGTGCGGCAAAAAGTTAGCAAGTCTTTAAGCAAGTCATTTTTTTCAAGTTTAATTCTTTTACCATAAGGAATATTCGTTAACAAAATATAAGGATTTTTCAATTTTAATTTCTTTAAAAAAACTTTCATTACATTTGAATCTGTTTCTATATAAGAATCCAGATTTAAATGCTTGGCCGTTTTCAAAATACCCTCTATGCAATTCTTATCTTGATCATTTAAATAAACTTTTACTTTATCATTTGCTTGCCAAGTGTTACTTTTTATTTTACCCCAAGTCACTTCTTGAAAATAAGGAAATTGTTCAAAAGAAAATTTGCGAAAAGACCCAGGTGGTATTTTCAAGCGATCTAATAAAAATTCAAAACCAAAAGTTCCACCACCACAAAGTGGGTCTACCAAAATATTTGGTTCGGTAGAAAAATGTTTAATCATGGCCGCAGCAAGATTTTCTCGTAAAGGCGCTTCGCCCTGAAATTGTTTATACCCTCTTTTGTATAAATTATCACCCGTAGTATCTAAACTAACATAACAACGATCTTGAAAAAATCGCAGGTAAAAACACGGCACCGCACCTTCTTTTACGGCTACTTCACGCTCAAATTCTTTCATTTTTAGCTGTATTGCTTGTTCAAATGTTTTTTGAATATTGTCTGTATGGTGCAACCTAGACTCTTTTGATGAAATTTTAACATCGAAATTTTTTTGAAAACCAATATAAACTTCCCAGTGAATTCTTTTTAATTTCTGAAAAAACTCTGGGTAACTTCCAACATAAAAATCAGTAATCCTCACTAGCACACGCGTACCAACGCTACTGTTTAAGTTGCATTGATAAACAGTTTTCCAATCGCCAATAATCTCCAAACCGTCTTCTGTGGCATTGATACTTTCAGGTAGTTTTTTTTCTGCTAATTCAGCTGCAGCAATGTGATGCAAATTAGGCGGGCAAGGTATAAAAATGGAAATATCCTCTTTCGGGAGGTATTTTTTGATACGCCGATGTAATGAATTTTCAGTAAGTGTCTGTGAAACCATTGTTTCTATGCCTTTAATCTCATAAGAAAAAGCCAGAACTTTAATCAATTTAGGAATTCCGCAAGCAAATTCCTTCATTTGACTTCAAATAAGAAAAAATTATACTACGCCCATTAAAAAGTTTTCATCTTTGCAGGCATTTTTGAATTATGGATATATTAGAAATATTAACGCAACGCGGTTTCATTAATCAAGTCACAGACACAAATGCTTTGCGACAAAAATTTAGTCAATCAAAAGTAGTTTTTTACGCAGGATATGATGGAACTGCCAATTCACTTCATATAGGGAATTTGGTCACAATTATGGCTTTAAGGCATTTGCAAAAGGCTGGCCATAAACCTATTGTTTTAGTTGGTGGTGGAACAACTAGAATTGGTGACCCTTCTGGGAAAAATAAAACACGCCAAGTGCTTGCAGAATCTGAAATCGATCAAAATGCGATTGCTATCAAAAACCAACTTAGTAAGTATTTAGATTTTAGCGAAGGAAACGCCATTTTGGTCAATAACGCCGATTGGTTACTCAATCTAAACTACATCTCATTTTTAAGAGATATCGGAACTCATTTCTCTGTCAACAGGATGATCACTTCCGAGACATACAAAGCTCGCTTAGATAATGAAGAAACCTTGAGTTTTATCGAATTTAACTATCAGATTTTACAAGCTTATGATTTCTATGTTCTTAACGAAAAACATGGTTGTACATTACAAGTTGGTGGTAGTGATCAATGGGGCAATATTGTCGCTGGTATCGATTTAACAAGAAGATTAAACGGTAGACAAACTTTTGGTATTACCTTTCCACTGGTTACAAATGCGGATGGGTCTAAAATGGGTAAAAGCGTTTCCGGGGCTATTTGGCTTGATGGCGATAAACTATCCCCTTATGACTTTTATCAATTCTGGATCAATATTGACGACCGCGATGTTAGAAAATTTTTATGCTTATTCACGGAACTAAGTCTTCCTGAAATCGAAACTCTCGCCAAACTAGAGGGCGCTGAATTACGACAAGCAAAAAAAGTGTTAGCCTATGAAGCCACAAAAATAACCCACGGTCAAGCAAATGCAGATCTAGCTCTCAAACAAAGTGAGGTTTTTGTAGGTAGTCAGGAAAATGCTCCGACTTTAACGATTCCAAACGAAATGTTTTCAAATAGTGAAGTTTCTTTGATTGAAGTGCTTTATTATGCTGGGTTTCACACAAGCAAAGCTGAAGCCAGACGCCTCATAACACAAGGGGGAGCGCGTGCAGGGGGTGAAAAAATACTAGATGTAGACTTCAAAATAAAAAAATCAGATGTGGAAAGCGGCTCCTATTTAGTTCAATCAGGGAAGAAAAAAATTGTAAAGTTAATATTAGCAAACTAATTTCCCTTAGTTAGCTATCTATCAGATAATTCCAAAGAAAATAATTGATATATCAAGTTAAGGAAACTTGTATTTTCAATTATTTGATTTAAAATGCCTCCCCCTAAATTTGGGGTAATAATTAATATTTAACCGTTTTCCTGACTTATCGTGGCTCTGATTTAAGGGTTCACACAACAGTATAAGTTGGCAGAAAACATAGCAAGAAGGGTTGTGTTATATGACAATTGTATCAGTAAAAGAGTTATTGGATGCCGGTATTCACTTTGGGCATAAATCAGCAAAGTGGAACCCAAAAATGGCACCTTACATTTACGCCAAGAAGAACAAAATGCACATTTTGGATGTGCGATCAACCGTTAAAGGTTTGATACAGGCTTACCGCTTCATTGAACAAGCAGTAGCCTCTGGTGAATCAGTTCTATTTGTTGGCACAAAAAAACAAGCAAAAATCTCAATTGAAAGAGAAGCACAAAGAGTTGGCATGCCATATGTAGCAGAAAGATGGTTGGGTGGCACATTTACAAACGCTTCTACACTAAGACTCCGAATCGATAGATTAAAAGAACTTGAAAAACTTGAAGAAACAGGCGAAATCAACACATACAGCAAAAAAATGGTTTCTACTTTGCGTCGCGAAAGATTGAAAATTTACCGCAATTTGCACGGTATCAGAGCAATGGATAAACTTCCAGGAATCGTAGTAATCATTGACCCTTCGTATGAACACATTGCAGTAGCAGAAGCTAAAAAAATGAAAGTACCTATAGTCGCACTTACAGACACTGATACTGATCCAGACGACATTGATATTGTTGTTCCTGGTAATGATGATGCTATGAATTCTATTGATTTGGTGATTCAAAAACTTGCCAATGCAGTTGCATCAGGCAAAGAAAAATTTAAAAATTCAAAAGCAGCAACAAAGGGCGATGAAGCTGACGAAATCAACTTATCTTCTTCAGAGTTAGCCGAAGAAGCAGTTCAATCAAAATAAACGAAAGCGGGAAAACAAAATGGTTATAGATGCACAAACAGTAAAAGATTTAAGAGATAAAACCGGTTTGCCAATGATGAAGTGCAAAGCCGCATTAACAGAAACAAATGGTGACGCAGAAAAGGCGATTGAGTTATTAAGAAAAGAAGGTTTAAAAGCTTCTGATAAAAGATCTGAAAGAGAAAATAACGAAGGTTTAATTTGTACACTTTCAAAAAACAATAAGCAAGCATTAGTAGAACTAAAGTGCGAAACTGATTTTGTTGGTAAGAATCAAGACTTTAAAAATTTTGCTCAAGACTTATGCGAACAAGTTATTGCAAACGGTGCTGAAAATGTAGCCAAACAAAAGTACATTCGAAACCCAGCTATTACTGTTGAGCAAGCCATTCAGGAATTGACATTAAAAATTGGCGAAAAACTGTCAATTGGCACTGTAAAACTAGATCAAGGCCTATGTGGCGCCTATGTTCATCATAATGGTAAACAAGCAGCGACAATTCGTTTAAGCGGTGATGCAAAATTATCTGAAAATGATTCCGTAAAAGAACTTCTTAAAGGGATTTGTCAACACATCGTTTTTACAGCCCCAAAATGCAAATCTTCTACCGATTTACCAGCTGACTTAATTGAACAAGAAAAAGCAAAATTCAAAGAAGAATCAGTCGAAGAATTAAAAGGCAAGCCAGCAAATATTCAAGAGAAAATTCTTGAGTCAAAACTTAAGAAATTCTTTTCTGAAAATTGCTTGCTTGAACAAAAATACATTAAAGACGACAAAAAGAGCATATCTGAAGTCGTAAAAAATGTTAGCAAAGAAATCAATTCTAATTTGTCGGTAGATGACTTCTCATTGGTTGTCGTTGGCAAATAACTTAAGATTGCAGAATTATGCAACTTAAAAACAAAACTATTCTAATTAAACTCACTGGAGAAGCACTCTCTGGTGAGTCTAATTCTTCAAGCTTGAACCCAGAAAACTTAAAACGAACAGCGGAGCAATTAATTGCTGGTGCAAAAACTGGTAATTCTATTGCGGTAGTCGTGGGCGGTGGCAATATTTTGCGAGGCGCAGCCTTATCAAAAATGCAAAATTTTGACCGTGTGGGCGCCGATCAAATGGGGATGCTTGCAACTATCATTAACGCCATTGCTTTAAAAGAAGCGATTCGGTCTTTAGGCCATCCATCTGAAATTCTCACTAGCATTGAAATACAAAAAGTGGCAGAAGTCTTCACCAAAAAAAATGCCTTGAGGCTTTTATCCGAAGGCAATATCTTAATTCTAGGTGGCGGTACAGGCAACCCTTATTTTACAACAGATACCACCGCTGCTCTAAGAGCCCTTGAAATTGATGCCGATTATATATTCAAGGCGACAAAAGTAGATGGCATCTATAACAAAGACCCTAAAAAGTTCTCAGATGCCGTTAAATACGATGAATTAACTTATGATCAAGCTATTCATGAAAAACTTGAAATCATGGATCAAACCGCCTTTACTATGTGCCGTGAGCATAAAAAGGAAATTATCGTCTTTAATTTCATGGAAGGCACACAGCTTGCAAAATTGCTTTCTGGGAAAAAAATAGGCACAAGAATTCACCCATAATTTGAAACAATATATTTAAGAAAGGTTTATATGCCAGCAGAATTTAATTACGACCAATTAATGGAAAACTTAGAATTAGACATGGAAGGCGCAATAGAGTCTTTCGAAAAACAACTGTCTGTTTTGCGTACAGGTCGTGCTACACCTGCCATTTTAGATGCTGTAAAAGTAGATTACTACGGAACCCCAACACCGCTCAATCAAGTTGGGAGCATTTCTGTAGTCGAAGGGCAAACGCTAATCGTAAAACCTTATGACGCAACTATTTTGAAAGACATCGAACGGGCTATTACTGCTGCTAATTTAGGAATCAACCCAACAAACGACGGTAAAGTTCTTAGATTAGTTGTTCCAAGCATGACCGAAGATAAAAGAAAAAAACTAGCCAACGAAGTCTCTCAATTAGCAGAAAAAGCAAAAACCGTCATAAGAAATTTAAGGCGTGATGTAAATAAATTGATAGAAAATGCACTAAAAGACAAGCTAATAAGTGAAGACAATTCCCACCAATATAAAGAAAATGTTCAAGAACAATTAAAAGCTTACGAAAACAAAATTATTTCAATCGAAAAGAAAAAAGTTGATGAAATACTAAAATTTTAATATATACTCTCGCGTCCAAAAAATCTTGAGGATTTAGCTCAGTCGGTAGAGCAACGCCCTTTTAAGGCGTGGGTCCGGGGTTCGAGCCCCCGAGTCCTCATTATTTTTCACCTTTCAACTTATCTTCTTACGCTAAATTCTTCATACTAATAGCGGTTTTGCGATAAAATTAAACAACCACAATAATAAAAAACGAATCAATTATATAGATAATTAACGCAAACAAAAAATCTCATTTTGAATGTTTGTTTGAATAAAAACTTCCTGTTACCAATAATAGCACCTATTGAAGTTGCCTGAAACGACTCTAGCTAAACCAAGAGAAAAATTTGACCCCCTGCGACAAATTTACAGCTTATTTTTATAACACCCTTTACTTTAATCTAAAAAATTAACATTAAGCAACTTCAGTTTTCAATCTGAAAACTATTTACAAAAAACACACTAAAAGATCCTATTTTTCTCGCCTTGACTTTTTATCAAAAAAATCTAAAATACCTACCCTTTTTTTTCATCTAAAGCATTGTAATACAAAGACATATAACGGTAAGGCCATTGTGAAAAACCTGGAAGATATAGACAACGAAATAATGTCACTATTGCGGCAGCGTGTGGACTTACTCGTAAAAGATTCTGCAGAAGAAGCAAGTGTACTTGCAGCTAAGTCAGACAGAATAGAAAAAAGAATTATTCGCGATTTAAAAATCCAAGAAGACACTTTAAAGAAAAACAAAACTGTTGGGTTTTTAGGACCCGAAGGAACATTCTCACATCAAATGTCCCTTGAAATTTTTAGTGCCGCGGCCGAGCTGGTGCCTCTGAAATCTATCGATGAAGTTTTTACAGAAGTCGCTAAGGGCAATATTACAAATGGAATTGTGCCAATCGAAAATTCAATTAATGGTAGCGTCATTCATACACTAGATATGTTAATGCAAAATATTGTCAGCATACAAGCAGAAGCAACGCTAGATATAAATCACTGTTTATTCTCTAACACGACAGTTGATAAAATATCAAAAATTTATTCCCATTCGCAACCAATTGGGCAATGTTGGCAATGGCTTCAAAAAAATTACCCAAAAGCTGATTTTCTAGAAACATCTAGCACAACAACCGCGATTCAAAAAGCAATTGCAGAACCAAACAGTGCTGCTATTGCAAGCAAACTATCCTCGGATCATTACCCAATCAAGCTAATCAAAGAAAACATTCAGGATTTAGCTATTAATCAAACGCGTTTTTTAGTGATAGGCGAACCCATTAGCCAAGTAAAAGGAAACTATAAAACAAGTATATCCGTTACGCTTAAAGACCGCCCTGGAGCCCTGTTTGAGCTATTGCAAGCTTTTCAAAAGGAAGATATCAACTTAACTAGAATCGAATCTAGACCCAGTCGCGTTGAAGCATGGTGCTATAATTTTTTAATCGATTTTGAAGGCAACGCTACTGATAATAAAGTTATAAAAGTTTTAGAAAAATTAAATACATTTGTTTTTTCAGTAAATGTATTGGGTAGTTATAGAAAGGTAATTTAGAGGGTAAAAAATGAGACGATTAGTAATTGCAGGTAACTGGAAAATGAATGCCGATAAAAAGTTTGTTACCGACTTAATAACAGCTATAAAAGCAAGAGCATCTGGGTTTAAAAACATCGACACCGTTTTAATTCCACCTTCTTTGTATGTTGCTCAAGCTGTACAACTTACAAAAGATAGCGAAATTAAAATTGGCGTACAAAATATTCACCAAGAGGCAAAGGGTGCATTTACGGGTGAAATTTCAACTGAGATGGCTAAAGACTCAGAAGCAAAATATGTGTTGATTGGTCACTCAGAGCGCAGACAATATTTTGGCGAAACCGATCAGTTAGTTGCTTTAAAAGTATCATCCGTCATCAAAAATGGGTTAACACCTATTGTTTGTATTGGCGAAAAACTAGAAGAACGCGAAAGCGGAAACCTTGAAAAAGTAATCAAAAAACAACTTACCGATGGTTTATATCATCTTACGCCTGAACAGTTTTCAAATGTAATTATTGCATATGAACCAGTTTGGGCTATTGGCACTGGCAAAACAGCAACGCCACAACAAGCACAAGAGGTGCATGCTTTTATCAGAAAAGAATTAGGTATAAAATTTGGTAGTTATGCAGAAAAAACCATTATTCAGTATGGTGGTTCTGTAAACGATAGTAATGCGGTCGAATTACTAAGCCAAAGCGATATAGATGGCGCCTTAATCGGCGGGGCTAGTTTAAAAGCAGATGCTTTTTTAGTCATTTTAGAAACAGCAAATAAACTTTAAGTAGAAAGAAAAAATTATGATGTTGATTTATGTTTTATTGTGCATTATTTGTGTCATTTTAGTTGCTCTTGTACTAATGCAAGACAGTAAAAGTGGTCTTGGCGGTTTAACAGGTGGCACTACGATGAGCGCGTTCGGCGCCAACACCGATAAAGCTCTTGTAAAAGCCACAGGTATCATGGGGGCACTTTTTTTCACTTTAGTAATCGTAATTCACCTAGTGAAAAAAGACGATGCCAAATCATTGTTGCCTGAAAGCTCAAATACAGAAATGCCAGCAAAAGTGGTTGCGCCAAGTATTAACTTAGATGAAAAAAGTTCTACTCAAGCTCCAGTTGCGCCAAGCAATAAAACCGAAGAAGCAGAAGGAACTACCGTGACAATACCAATTAAAGATGCGAAAGAAGTGCCAGCAAAAGAAGATAAATAGAGTTTAAAAACCAAAGACTTACTAGGAAGTTACATGGTTCAGAGCATGACAGGTTATGCCTCTTGTATTTTAGAGCAAGAGACTTATCAAATAAGTATTGAGGTGAAATCCGTAAATAATCGGTTTTTCTCCTTAAGCTTTCGGTCTGTCGGCGGTTTGGATAAATACGAAGAAATCATTAGAAATATTATTCAAAAAAAAATCACAAGAGGCTCCATTAATGTTTTTATCAAATACAAAAACAAAATGACTTCGAACCATTCGCAATTGAATGTTGAAAATTTGAGTGCTATAACTAAACAAATGCAAAAAATCGCCATGGAATTACACTTGCCATGCAATATTACTTTCGACACATTGCTAAAAGTACCTGGTGTTTTTACAGAAGACGAAAGCACCTTTACGGCAGTAGACGAAGAAAAAATTAAATCATTTGTCATTTTAGCAACTGAGCAGGCGACAGAGCAATTAGTAGCGATGCGAGAAAATGAAGGAGTACGCTTAATAGCAACAATTCAATCTGTGTTGCAAAATATTATTGAAATCGAAAACAGCCTAAAGACTTTGTTTAAAAATTCTCAACAAGAAATCGCAGAAGACTTATTTGATAAAGTTAATAAGACGGCTCAACTCTTAAAGTCTGAGACTAACTTTGAAAAGAAAGATTTGGTACGCGAAGTTGCCTTATTAGCAGAGCGTGCTGATATTGCAGAAGAAATTAATCGCATCAAAAGTCATATCACAGAAACCAAAAAGATAATGTCTGAAAAAGGACAAATAGGTAAAAAGCTAGATTTTTTATGCCAAGAATTTAGTCGTGAGTTTAACACCATTTGCTCGAAAACTAAAAAAATTGAAATTTCGCAACTCGCTTTAAATGGTAAATTAGAAGTTGAAAAAATAAGAGAACAGGTACAAAACATTGAGTAATCGTAAGCTATTAACATTAGGCGGCCCACCAGGTAGTGGCACTAGCACACTCGCAAACCTGCTTAAAGATACTATGCAGTTGCAATATGTGTATGCCGGTGCAGTCTTTCGTAAAATGGCTAAAGACATGAAAATGTCACTGGAAGACTTTGGAGAATATGCAACAAAACACCCAGAAATTGATAAAGAGCTTGATGCTAAAATGATTGCGCTTGCAAAAACAGATGGAAATTACCTCCTTGAAGGACGCATGGTAGGCGCTTTGGTGTTTAAGGAAAAAATACCAGCCGTCAAAATTTGGCTCGAAGCCTCAATGGAAATCAGAGCAAGAAGGCTAACAGTTCGAGATAAATTCACTTACGAAGAAGCCATTCAAAAAATGACGAAACGCGACGAATGCGATAGAAAAAGGTATCTTGATTTGTATGGGATAGACCCAGCCACATCAAGTTGTTATGATTTAAAGCTAAATTCTGACAATTTATTGCCAGAACAAATAGCTGCCGTGATTACTAGTTTTATTAATAATTTATAGGAGCAATAAATGTCTACAGAAGCAACACCAATCAGTATGGATGAGCTAGCCGTCAAAGTGGGCGGCATGTTTGCGCTAGTTACTTTGATTAATATGCGCACGCGTGAGATCAAAAAAGGATCTAGACCACTCGTTAACGAATCTCTAAAAAATGTTAAAGATGTAGTTTTAAAAGAAATTTATGAAGGTAAAATTTCCTTAAATACAACTGACAGTGGCGATGTTGAATTGTTATACGAAGATGATGATGAATTTTTTCTTGAGTCTTAATTAACAAATACTTGACTCTGCCTTGCACATGTGCAAGGCAGCCTTTATTTTATTCTTACCTTGCAACTTAATTATGAATATCACTAATTGCGTTTTTGGCATTCTAGTTCGTGATCGTAAAATACTTTTGGTCAAAAATCTTTACAAAGAATTCGGCCCCATTTGGGGTATACCTGGTGGCAAACAAGATTTTAATGAAACTTTTCAAACTGCTTTAATAAGAGAATGCAAGGAAGAAGTAAACTTAAGTATTCAAGTCGGTGCGTTTATCACAATCTTTGAAAGAATTCAACCCCTTCGTCCTTTTCACTTGGTCGCACCTGTATTTGAAATCTTTAGTGACAGTTCCCCATTTATTTCTAAAAATGACCATGTAACCGATTTTCATTTTTTTAGTGCTGATGAAATCGCAAATAACCATGAAACTATTATGAATCGCAAAGAATTATTGTTATATTTAAATAACCCTAAAGCATTACCTTCTATTACCCAACTTTCACTAAATCTAGATGATGGGCCAATCAAAAGATAAATAAGAAAAAATGAAACTAAAAATTTACAATTTCAGCCTTCTTGCCTTTTTCTTCATTTTGCTTTCGGGGTGCACTTCAATCGCTCCCTTTAACCAGCGTGCTTATGAACAAGCAACTTCCTTAAAAGTTGATGCTTTAATCTTGTTAAATTATGCCGCTGAACCTTATGCTAAACATGAACAAAAAATTGAAATATTAAAAATTAATTTAGAAAAAGCATATGAATATGCTAAAGGGCGAAATAAAAATGAAATTACTACGCAACAATGGCTTATCATCAAAGACCCATCTAGAAATTCACTAGGTGGAGTTTTAAAGAAATGGGAAAGCGAAATTGTATTAAATAAAGTTTTCATTGAAGAATCAAAACAACTTGTAAGCGATGCTTTTGATGCAGTAATTTCATTAGAAAGCGGCAAAATAAGAAAACAATAACTTCATTACTTTTCAAAGAAATTGCATGACAAACTTCAAAACATTTTCGCAAAAACTAGAGGCAGAATTAAGCGAATTCGCCGCCTATAGCTGGGCACAATATAAATCTGAAGCAATTAAAGATGGCAAAACTTTCTTAACTAAATCAAAGGAAGATTTAGAGAGGTGGTCTAAACTGCTAGCCAATGGCGATCTAACCCCTGATGATTTTGAATGGCTTTTAGCAGGCAAAAAAGATATAGCAGAGCTTACCAGCCTAAAGAGAAAAGGACTAAGCAAAGTAGCCCTTGACCGATTTGCAAATGGTCTAATTGATACCATCGTCGCGACAGCTTTCAAAACTTATTTGTAGCCGAACCGTTTTTGATATATGAAATAAACAATGAATGATAACTGCTCACTCGCCTTTTTTGAATTCTTTGTGATCCTTGTGTCTTTGTGAGAAAAATCCTTTATAAAAATCAAATTGATACGAAATAGTCACGCCAGCTTGGTCAGTTTGAAAAGTTTTTCTTTGAATAAAATCAAACAAAAAAACAATTTTATCAGCGGCATCTTTTGAATCGGCGAAAATTATTTGTATTTGTAGATTTCTCTGGTCGTAAACATATTGGGTGGCGTTTATTTTCTTTTGTTTACACCAATACATTCTTGATGATTTGAAATCATTTTATATTAGAAAATTACTCAATCAAATTTTTTTTTATTATCCTTCCCCTATAATTCCCCTATAATTTCTTTAGTCTTCTCTGCCAGACAGCGGTGGTGAAGACTAAGAACAAAAAAGAAAAAATCACAGCAAACATGCAAGAATTAAGCTTCTTATTTGTACAACAATTGGATTTCAAATCCGACCCCATAAAAATTCATTTGAATTTCAATAATGCTTTTAGCATTAAAGCTATGCAGGGGAAGATTTGATATCATACCACAAGAGAAGAAAATCCCAATATCTTTAATTCTCTCACAAAGGCACGAAGCACACAAAGTAAAAAAATATGATTGAAAATTACTCACTCGACTTTTTTGAATTCATTGTGAACTTTGTGTCTTGGTGAGAAAAAATCTTTAAAAATAACAAATTGATGCGAAATATTTACGCCCGCTTGGTCGGCTTGAGAAGTTTTTCTTTGAATATCATTGTAGGTAAAAACCACTTTATCGGCGGCAACTTTTGAATCGGCGAAAATTCTTTGTATTTGTAGATTTCTTTGGTCGTAACCATATTAGGTGGCGTTTTTTAAATATTTTTGATATGACCAAATTTTCTTGACGATTTGCAATCATTCTATATTAGAAAACTGCTTTACCCATGAATTGGCCCTTCTTGGGTGACAATTTAGTTTATTTTTTGACCTTTTACACCAAATAAATGTAATTCGCCTTCGGCGTTATTATTTATTGCTTCCGTGTAAGCTGATTGAAGAAGATTTTCAGCAAAAGCTTTTTTTTGAATACCAATATGCTCGATTTTTAAGCCTGTTGTGATATTAAGAAAGTTAATCAAGCCAATATTTTTACTGCTAATTCTTTGTTTAACTTCAACAATATTTTGATAATTACATCTGTTGAAATATTCTTTCAGCTTATGACCGACTCTTCTATCGCCACCGTTTTTAGCTTGGGCATTCTCGGCAGTTTCTAAAAATAAAGTTAAATTTTTCGAAGGTGGTGTTAAACGGTATGAGCTGTCATCAACATCTAAAACAACCATAATACCGTTAGGCTTAAGGGCTTTAAGCGCCTCTTGCAGGACCTTTTCGGGGTAAACTAAATGCTGGAATAAAAATCGCGCATAGATAAAATCAAATTTTTGCGGAATGGTGCTTAGCTGATAAACATCACTTTGAATGAATCGCATATTACTTTTTGATTCTAATTGGCAACTATTAATGAATTCAGGGTTTGAATCAATACCGGTAATGTTCAGATTTGCAAAATTCTCATTGAGAAGATTAACGGTATTGCCCATACCGCAACCTATGTCTAATACATCCATATTGTCAGTTAAGCCAGAAATTTTTAGAAAATTAATTTCATTTTCCGCTAACAAATTAGCTTGGAGGTTTAGTCGATCCATTTCTTTTTGTTTGTCGTTAAATAATTCAAACTGGTAAGACCCTGTTTTCATGTTCAGCTCCAAAATTAAGGTTGAAAATTAATTCCGTTCCATTCTGAATTTCGTAACATTTTTAAGTTTTGTAAGCTTATACGCTCAAAACCTCTTCTTCTGTTTCGATCAAGAAAGCATCATTCATTAAAAGTTTTAATACTTTAGAGATATAAAGCTCGTCGATATTACGATGTATATATTTCCAGAAACCTTGGGTTCTATTTGTATTTTGTAATCTAAATGTGTACTGATTAATACCAGAGCTTTGAGCCGCTATCTGGTTGTTGATAGCTAAAAGTTGTACTGTTGCGCCTGTTCTGACGGATATTTTTTCAGCGGATAAATCAAAAAAGCTTAAACCATTATAGAAATGTTTATGATTTTCTTTTACTGTTACAACACAATCTGAAATATTTAATACAAAATTTTGCATGGTTGCTAAAAAAATGGCAAAAAACATCATGTCTCTTTTGAATTGACATTCTTTTATTACGCCCAAGGAACAAATTTCAGATAGGAATCGATTATGACCTCTAAATGCTGAAAGTTCATTTGAAAAAGTTAAATCCGCCGGTAATTGATTCAACGAGTCAATGATTAATGAAAAAGTTCCTACTGGTGTGCGATTTTCTTCCAGGATAAAAGTAATGCTTTTCTCAGAGTAAATGTCTTTTTCAGGAGGAAAATCAATTTTCAAATGGTTTCGACTTTGATGAGCGTCTTCTAATATATTTTTGGCGATTGCAAAATCTGTTTCGTTTTCAGCAATTTTGAAGCTAAATCGCTTGAAACTACTTTTGTCCTTGTAAATTCTGTCGGTTTTGGATAAACAATGAATAGTTTGAGATAGAGCTGATTGATTCATTTTAGTCTCCTTAATTGCAATTTTTAAATGATAAGCAATTGGCAAACCAACAAAATATTGTTCAGAAAATCTATATATTGTGGTAAATTGAAATTTTATCTACTATATATAGATCTATTGAGTAAATTGCATGAATTTTAATTAATTAAATTTAATTAATTAATTAAATTGTTAGTATGCGAACTAAATGAAAAGACCAAAGAAAGGCCTTTGTTTTTAGGAAAAACATGCATCCGCTAATTCAAAAATATTTAGATTTTGAAATAAATGGTAAATACCCGCAACCACCCGAAGACTATATTCCTCAAAATGAAATCGACAAAGCGGTTATAACCATTTGGTGGTTGATCAATGATGTAACTAGGAAAAAAGCACAAGATATCGCCAAAGTAGATGCGAAAATTCTTTTAGAAGCTACCATAATTTTAGATTGTGATGCAGAAACTTATTATTGGCTGTTAAGTGCATGGCATTTTGCGAGTGTTTTACACCCTCCATATTATTCAGAGACCGATCGGGTCGGTGCATTAATAATTGATTTGCCAAAAGAAAAGGTTCATCCGTTAATTATTGCAGCAAGTTATCAAAATTTTTATTATTATTACTTAGGTAGAAAAAGAGATGTTAGTATAGCCAAAGAATATTTGGATAAATATTTATTATTAACTAAAAATTTCCCGAATATGTTTTATCTATCTATGGTAGAAAATTTTACCATAGGTATGCCCATTGAACTGCAATTAAGTGATGAGCAATTGATTCATTTATTTAGAAATGGTCAAGATCAAGATAAAGAATTTATTCCATTAATATTGTTTAGTTGGCATGCCTCAAAAAGTAACTTTATAAAAGCATTGTTTTATTTACAGCAAATGCCCAACAAAAAACTTAAAGAAGATTGGAAATCGCGTGTTTATCACAGTATTGAAAAATTATATGTTCAGCTTTTAATTTATCATTTAGGTGACCATGAAATTCAGAATCTTGATGAGATAAAAACCATTTTGGATAAATATAGGTTAAATTCGATTAAACCGAAAGATGAATTCGCGCTCATATATGAAAGCATTTCTCAAATCAATCTTGCTTTAAGCAAAAAGCAACTAGGGAAAGCAACTAGTATAACCGAAGAAATGTACAAAAAGTACGGGCGCATTGCCATAGCAAATACACATACTTTGGAATATCATACTGTTTTGCTTAATATAGAATTATGCAACAGAAACTTAAACAATGCTGAAATATTGTTTGCCTCCTATTGCGCAAGCTACTCATTTAAATATTTAGATCTTAGACTATTTTTTAAGACGCGTGTGCATCTATTAAAGAAGGAATTTTTGGATGCAAAGCGATGCTTTTTCGAAGTGAAAAATTATTTTTATAAATATGATGCAAAAAATATTTTAAAATATTTAATTATGTTTTCCCTGGAAATCAGCACCAATGATTTAATTGAGTTGTTTAGTTATGACCCAAAAGTCGACGATCAATTAAAGCCTCAACCATCTCTAACCCAAATAAGCGCCAAAACCATTGAGATCATGGGGTTTGTAAAAGGTATTAGTCAAGCAACAAAACAACTAAATGCAGATATTGATAGGGCCGCCAATTCCAACATACCTGTACTCATTTTAGGGGAAACGGGTGTTGGTAAAGAATTAACTGCTGAAACGATTCATCAAAATAGTTCATTAAAATCTAAGCCATTTCTGGCAATCAATTGTAATAGCATCTCGGATACATTAATTGAGTCTGAGCTTTTCGGACATATTAAAGGTTCATTTACGGGGGCCAGTAATGATCGTGCAGGGCTATTTGAAACTGCTGGTGAGGGCACCATTTTTTTAGATGAAATTGGTGATATAAGTTTACAGATACAAGCCAGTTTATTGCGTGTATTGGATACTGGTGAAATTAAACCAGTTGGAAGCTCAAAAACAAAAAAAATTAAATGTCGAATTCTTGCTGCGACAAATGCAAATTTAGAAGATAAAATAGCAAAAGGGCTTTTCCGTCAAGACTTGTTTTATCGACTGAATCGCCTGGTAATCAATATAAAGCCTTTGCGCGAAAGAAAGGAAGATATTCTGTTTCTGTCAAAATATTTCGTGGAATACTTTTTAAAGACCACAGAAATTGATTTTGCCATTGCTGCCAAAGAGGCCTTGACTTCTTACCCATGGCCTGGCAATGTCAGAGAGCTTCGAAATGTGATGGAGAGAATGTGTTTATATAATTCTAATAAAAAGATTTTTGATCTCATCGATATCGACCCCAAAATTGCAAGCGGCTATTCCACGATACATCCAATAGCTACGAATGATCGCCTTGCCGATCAAGTAAATAATGCTAACTCCAATACTAGGTATGATAAGTTAAAAGAACTTTTTGTAACCTTTAATAAACTTACCAGAAAAGAAATCGTACGGTTGACAGGGCTATCAGAACCAACAGCCACTAATTATTTAAAACAATTAACAAACGAAAATTTTATAAAAAAAATCGAGCCAAATGATTCACCACGATCGCATTATTTTATAATTGTAAAATGAGGCCTTTTCGAGAAGAAGAATTTGTGATCTTTTCGTAAATCGAAAAAATTATCTTCCCATTCAAATTTCATCACCAATTTATATGCCTTGAATTTACAACCTGTGTCTAACTGACATCGCAAAACAAGAAATTATATTGTCTAGCCAAGAGCGGCGTTTCAAATCATTACTTTCGATTGCATGACAATGCAAAAGACCTTCTTTAAATAGATCAAGGAGTTTATTTTTAGTTTTTTTGTTTACAATATTGCATCAAGCTCAACAAGTGACGGTCAGTTTGAGAAGTTTTTCTTTGAATAGAATCAAACAAGAAAACAATTTTATCAGCGGCATCTTTTGAATCGGCGAAAATTCTTTGTGTTTGTAAATTTCTTACATCATAAAGATACTAAGTAGAATTATTTTGAGCATCTGTAATTGATAATTTGTTGAAATACTTTGAGGGCACCCAATGAGCATGCCCATACAAAACATAAATTTATAAGTTTGTTTCAATATTGATTTGTAGACTTGTCAATTTTGCTAATTAAGAAATACATTTATTTTCTGAGTTCCTGCTATACGACTAATACGCTTTTTAAGGAATCTAGCGAAAGCTTGTATAATCGCTTTTTAGGGTCGAACACTTCAACTGTTCTACGGGAATTTTGAAAATTGCTCTCCAATTTACTAAATATTTTTTCAATTGAAAGATCAATGGTTTTAGCCTTTGAACAATCTAAAATACATCTCTTTAATTCAGATTGAAAGGCCTTGGCGATATAATCATCTAACACTACTAATTGATCCATATTTATATTGCCGATTAACTTGATAATATTTACTTCACCGAATTTCTCAAATTCAATATTATCTTTTTGGCCAAGCGAAGGGTTTTCCTCCTGCAAAAGATCTCTGATACCAGAGACAGCGAAAGGCTTACTAATACAACCTAACGACCCACCTTTTTTATAGATCTCGCAAACTTTTGAATCAACATTTTCTTTCAAAAAAATGGTTTTTGGTATATTCTTTGATTTTTGTTTTAGGCTAAGATAAATTTTAAAACATTCGTTGTCACCTATATCTCCATCGAAAATTACCAAATTATAGGGGTGTTTGCCTAAGAGAATAGGTTCTATTTGAGAATAATCATTTAACACCGTAATATTAAAAAAACCGGCTTCATTTAAACTCTTTATCGTTTGTCTTGATTTTATATTTGAAGAATCTACAAGCAAAACTGGCGATGTATTATTAATCACCAAAGTCATAATTCGTTCAATTTCATCGGCTTCATCTAAATCAATAATTGAATTGACTCTAATCATAGTGGCGCCTCCCAATAAAATGTCTTCTTCTCAAGGTCTTCTTTTACAAGCGTAGGCCCTTTTAATGCTTCCGTTACTTTTTTATAAGAAAACTGAGTTCCAAATCGCACATTTTCATTGATAAACTTCGTCACTAATATTCGTTTTTTACGATGTTTGTCTATTCGAAAAGACAACAAGCAGTTATGTAATATTGATTCGAGCTCTTTGCGCTCAGCCAAAGTTGATTTATAATCGACAAATACTTTTTTAATTGCTTCTTTTTTTTCTTCAGGCAAATCATTAAATTTAGACATCACACTTGTGAGTGGTTTAAACAAATCTATTTCTTTTTTTAATTTTACTTCTATATCAGGTAGCTTTAACAATGACTCTTCGTATTGTTTTAATACTTTACAATCAACCCCTATTTCTAGTTTAGTTTCTACATTTTGTTCACTACCCAAAATACCAACTTCAATTGAATTTCTAACTACTGTTCTGCCGCCTATTATTACACCAGCAACTAAAGTATCATTGCAAAAAATATTAGAACCCAAAATTTCTTTTTGAATTATAACTTTATCATCAACCTCTGCATGCGCTTCAAGCAAAAATTTAGCGTGTAATTCTTTGCACTTGATTATACACTTACCCTTACCAGCAATGCCTCCCTGCACAACTACATTGCCCGCTGAAATAATCTCACATGCCCCAATCACACCTTTTACTAAAATATCACCACCTGATTGCACTTTGAAACCATCTAAAATATCACCAAAAATTGAAATGGTGCCAGTAAAATCCACATTACCCACCGATAAATCTACATTGCCTTCAATAATCAAAGTTGGCTCAACTTTAAATATACCATGAGCAGAAGATGGTATTCCATCAATTGTTGATCGCATTGTCATGGCAGATTCATCAAGCTCAACATTTTTACTTGCTAAAAACTTAGTAGGCTTTCCTTTATGGGCAGCTATGACTTTACCGTAAACATCAGTTCCATTCTCACCTTCCGTTTCTTTTTCATATACAGCCAAAACATCATTAGCCTTTACGCTGACAATTTTGTGAACTTCTTTGTAGTCAATCTTGTCAAAATCGTTTTGAGGAAGCAACATTTCCATTGGTTCAAACTTAATATTAATATAAGCATCCTTACCATGCTTAGGAGCCACCCCTTGCGATAAAATAAAATTATTCACCTCTTTTAAGTGAACAATATTTTCAACGACATACTGTAAAGCCGGCTCATCAAATATTGTTAATTTTAAATCTTTTAATCTTTGTATAATCTCAGTGGCGTTGATGTTACCTTCTGCTTGCACCTTTATGGATAGAAGCGCCAAAATTTCATTAGCAGATATTTCGACTTTATAAATAATTTCATTAGTACGATACTCGTCCTTGACAGTCCAAATTTGCTCAGCTCTATTCTTATAGATTAGTTTAATTAGTTCCATAGACCTATTGCCAACCAAATGTGTACATATAAGATCATACCTTTTTTAAAAATTAAAATCAACTTTCTCACAGTTTTTAAGAAAAATTCATAAAATTCCTTGATTTTCGTATTCAAAGTGTAAATAAGATTACCATAAAATCTTCAATTAGAAAACTAATTATTGTTTAATGGGAAGGCAATCAGGGGGAATAAATAAAAGGAAACAAATAGGAATTTTACGGATTGGGATAAATCAAGAGACGCATTTGACTTACGCCTCTTGATTAAATATCAGGTGTAACTAACTGAAATTAACCGTAAGCCCCAATATTATGCTTACCAAGAAGGCGCAATTGCCTTTCGTTTGCTGCTTTTAATACTTCAGGGTTATACTTGAATTCTAGGTACGGCGGAAATCTTTGAGCAACCCCTCTTCTGCCATAATGCACTTGCAATAAATATCTAGTTCGGTTAGTTGTCTTGTTTACAGAACCAGAATGCCATACTTCACTTCTAAATAACATTGCATCACCAGCGTTTACCAAAACAGGGCGCTCTTTAATTCCATTCCATTCTCTCTCAGACCCATTTACAAAACCGAGTGAAGCCTTACCGCTATTGCCACTTACTGATGGGCCACGCCCCGAAAAATGTGAACCAGGTACTACCCAAGTTGGGCATAAATCGATATCCATATCATTCAAATAAAAATGCAATGTTGAATAAAATACAGGCAAATGCACCTTTTTGCTAAGTAATAACTCTTCATCATAATTATTCATTAATTGATCAACATGAATACCATTATTGCCCGCTCCAGGAGGGGTACGCCATGCTGACATGCCTATTATATGACAATCTTTGCCCATCATCTCTTCGATTGCTTCAATAATACCAGGCATATCAATAAAATTTAACCAATAAGGCGAACGATTAAACACACATTTGTAATGATCTATTGTAGGCTTTGATTTATCCTTGCCACCATCATGCTCAAAATGCGTTAACAAATCGATTTGTTTAATCATTTCATTTACTTTTTCGCGCGATAAAACATTTGGGATAACCACACATCCATCTTCTTCTATATGTTTTACGATTCCATTAGAGTCAGATTGTGCACAGGAAGGTAAATCTAAAGTTTCAACGGCCATACTCATTTGTTTTCCTTTCTCGTTTCAGTTAAAATAAAAGTAATTATATCTTGCAAAGAACTGACTCATGAGGATACTTAAAGGAAAATATAGGACAAATCACCGATTGAAGGCTATTTATTCGTGCAAATAATCGAATTTGATAATTATCGTCATAATAATATAGATCTTGTCGTAGCTTTCGATACTAGAACATCTCCCATTGCACTGAAAGAGCATTCCCATAATTTTTTTGAAATCGTATTTATAAAATCGGGTAGCGGCCTGCACCAAATCAACGAAAATCATTACCCGATGCTATCAGGGGATATTTATATCATGGCGCCAGAAGATAGTCATTGCGCCACCCTTGATAAAGCGTTAAGCATTGTAAACATTTTATTTCAGCCTACTTTATTCCACGAAAAAGACTGGCTATATTTAAAAAGTTTGCCTGGTTTAAATATTTTAAGCAACGATCATAATAAAAACAATCTGCACAAGTTAGCTCTGTCTCCTTCGCATGTTGATACTATAACGAGTTTATATTTAAAAATTAAAGCTGAATGTAACCAAAAAGATGCTGGTTGGGAAATCAATGCTAGAAACGCATGCGCCGAAATTTTAATAACAATGAGCCGCGCTTGGATCACTTATGGCAATCAAAAATTACAAACTCATCTTAGTCAAGGACCCGTTTCAAAAGCTTTGCAGTTTATTTATGAAAACTGGAACAAGGAGATAAAAGTTAATGATTTAGCTAAACAAGTCCACTTAAGTAAAAATTACTTTGGCGAATTGTTTCAAAACGAAACAGGGATGACTGTTCAACAATATATTAACAAATTAAAAATTGACCATGCGCGCTTGTTATTAGAAGATAAAGCATTAAATATAAACACCATAGCAGATATGGTCGGCTATCAAGATGCCAACTACTTTTCGAGAATATTTAAAAAAAACTATTCCATGACGCCAAAAGAATACCGCTTAGCTATTGCTGAAAGATAATTGTATCTCGTGTGTTTTTATTTTTTTTACAATTGGCGCGTATGAGACGGGTTTCAAACCCGTCTCTACTTGGTGAACCTAAAATTTGCGAGTTACAGATAATTTATCTTTAATTCTATAGCTGAGGTTTATTTTTCAATCGTAAGTTTAGTGTTTTTGCCAACTTCGATTTTTAGTTTTTCTATCGTTAAAAGACCATCGGCATCAGCTTTCATTTTGCCGGTACCCCCATCAGAAGTATTCCACTTATATTCTTGATTTGCTTCTATTTTAAAAACTTGACAGCGACGCGGTGTAATATCAACAGTCATAGTTTCCTTGCACAATTCATTACCGATTTCCAAAGACCAAGAAGTAGCCGTTTCTACCGGGTCTACCCACTTGAAACCTAAATTTATACCACCAACCATATCTCCATCTTTTGGGTCTCCGTTACCCATGTTATTATCAATAGAGCTATTAGATAGTGCGGGGTAACTAACATTTAATGCAAACCGTTTTGGGTTATAATATTTGAATATTTCGCCCATTGGTGTAGCACCAGTACTATGATCGCCATCGTTCCATGCAAACGCAAAGCCATGACGCGATTTTTTCATAGACTCCACTAAATCAATTTGTTCCTTCCAAGTGGCAAAACCATCTCTGCGCCCACAACACCAACCCAAAAATGGCAAATCGCCTTTTTCTTTAGCCGCAAAAATAACGGTATTCATACGCTCAAAATAATCAGTCTCTCCATCTTCCAATAATACTTTTTGATCTTTTTTTAAAGGAACAAGGCTAGGGCAACCTTTTTGAATTGTTCTAGGACGATTAGGATATACAGCCGCAAATACATTTTTTTGCCGGAATGCAAAACTTAAGGAACCCCATGCCCCCATTGAACCACCACCGGCATATATTTGATTTCGATTGGCCTTATAGTTTGAAATACAATATTCTAAAATCCATAAGGCGCGTCGCTCTGTAAAAGGATAAGCTCGCGGTTCTTTAACTTCTGCCCATTGAGGCACAGCCACATAGCCAAACCAATAGGTTTCGAAACCAGATTTACCGCTTGGGTGCTCAATTGTCTCTCGATTGGATACAATTAATGCATTTACACCCCAATCTGCTTTTTTTTCTAAAATAGAAAAAACACCAGGCAATCCATCTCGGTAGCCCCATTCAGGTCTTGAAAAATACAAATAATAGTCGCCATAGCCCCCTGCTCCACCTCCTTGTGCGTTACTCGCATGTAATTCAAAATACAGAGGTAAATTCTCTGTGCCAGTAATCGTGGTCTGCTTTGAATATTGCCCTCTATTTTTAGAATCATAAATTTTCATTGGCATAATTGGTTTTACTTCTTCATCTAATGCAACAGTGGTTGCGCTTTTGCCAGGCGTAATTTTAGTTACAGCAACATTAGTAGAATCAAAAGCTACTACCGCATAATATGTCTTTGCATTTTTATCAACAGTAACCACAGCCAAACCTGACCAATTAGGTAGGGGGGTTCCATTTTCTTCAAATATAGTCATCGGTGTGGTACTACTGGCTCTATTTTTGACATTAAATGCCCCACCAAATAAAATGCCAGAATTATTTAATACACCCGTCATATACGGCTTATCTTTGTTTTCTTCGGTAATTGCAGATTGAGAACGGTAAACGGCATAAGTATATTTTGAGCCTTCCTCGCCTTCTGCTATATCCTTCCAAGTAATAAATGTTTGGCCATTTTTATGAGAGACTTTTATATCCGTCACTTCTAAATCTTGCCCAAAAACCGAAATTTGAACTGACAAAATAACTAATATACACTTAAACAGATTCATAAAAATTCCTTTTTAACCCAAAAATGGAGAGACGCAGTATTCTAACTTTATCTCAAATAAATCATAGAAAAAAGTATCAGATCAAGCTAATGGAATGGCTTTCAAATTCGACAGAAAAATTCATCCTTTAGTTATTTTCCTTAGATATTTTTTAGCTCACATGAGAACCCACTTGGCTGTATTTCAGCTTGAACTAACATTTCTTTTGTGGTTAGATTCGCTTCCGATATACGACTAAGGGAAATAAATTACTTGGCCGTAAACACATTTGGTTTTTTTGTGGAGGAACTTCACTTTCGTTTAATTTGTATAACAGGATAAAATTAAAGAGCCAAGACAAGTTCTTGGCTCTTCAGTCGAATAAAATATATGTCAAAAATAATCGTTACTTAATGACTCTATGCACGCCAACCACTTTGCCTGCAACTTTAAAATTTGATTTTTCTGGGTTAACCATAATTGGTTCATATTTGCTGTTTTCTGGTGAAAGTCTTATTAAATTTTTATGGTACGAAAATCTTTTGACTGTTGCTTCCCCATCAATAATTGCAACACCAATTTCGCCATTATTAATTGAAGTTGCTTTTTTAACAATAACATAATCCCCATCATTGATACTAGCATAAATCATCGAATCGCCACGCACTATCAATGCAAATAAATCCATTGTTTTACCGTACAACTCTTTAAAGTTAAAATACCCTTTTAAGTTTTCTTCTGCCAAAATTGTTGAACCCGCAGCCACAGACCCAAGAATCGGAATTCCTGCATCTTTAGTTCTAGGTAAAAATTGTTTAGAAACAATTTGAATTCCCCGAGCAATCCCATCCTCCCGATTAATATACCCTTTTGTAGCCAAAGCCTTCACATGATCTTGCGTGGCCTTTGGTGACTTAAACTTAAAATGCTCCGTAATTTCTCTAACCGTTGGAGGCATTGTATTTTCCTGAATGTAATCCCGCAGATACTCCATAATCAACTTTTGCTTTTCCGTCATTTTTAACATAGATCTACCTCATAAAAATTTTAATTGTAACAAACCCTAAAGAACAACTATATTGAAGTATAGCCTAATTTTAAAAGATGCAAGAAAAAATATCAAAAATTATATATATATCTAAATAGCCTAAAACTTTATAAAAAATCTGTAACTCAGAGTTTTAATGATATATACCTAACCAAAACTCAAAAGCAAATATAATAATTGCTATTTGAAAATATTATTTTGGGTGATTTTAATAAATCAATGTAAAGAAAACTAAGATAACAGCCGATAAAACAAAGTGAATGACTCTAATTTTCTACTTGAAAAGAAAATAATGGCAACAGGCATTAAATCAGCAGGTATAGCTTCAGGGCTACCCGTCAACGACATCATTACTCAGTTAACGGATTTGTCTAAAGCCCCCATTAAAAGGCTAGAACAAAGAAAAGCTGAAAATGACGCTAAAAAAGCGGCTATGCAGTTTATTAGTGCTCAAGTTCTTGGAATTTCTCTAATTGCCTTTAATCTCTCAAAAGATGCCAGCTTTAACACTAAATCAGTTACTTCAAGTGACGAAAACACCCTGCTCGCGACAGCTAATGCTAGTACAGCAGCTGGAACATACAAATTCAAAGTTGGCCAAGTTGCTCAAGCAGCACAACTAACCTCTGTTGGCTTTCAAGATAAAACCGCAGCCGGTATAGGTAGCGGCTCTTTAACTCTTAGCAAAGGGAAAAATGCATTAAATCAATCTACTGACTTGAGTTTAATCAATGGTGGCAAAGGTTTTGAGACTGGTATGCTACGAATCACAGATAACAATGGCGTGTCAGAACTTTTTGACTTAACCACTAGCTTGTCAATTGATGATGTCATTGCAAAGTTAAATTCTTCTTCGAAGCTACAATTAAAAGCGGAAGTTTCTAGTGACGGCAATAGTTTAAACTTAAAAACTTTAAATGGCAGCACCATAACTGTTAGTGAAGTGAATAACGGAAATACGGCATCTTCCCTTGGTTTAAAAGGGGAAAGCGTAGATGGTTTAATCAAAGGAAAATCAATTGCCTATGTAAATCGCAATACAAGCCTTTCTCAACTGAATGATGGGCTTGGCATAGATATTTCTGCAAAAGGCATAAATGACTTAGTAATCAATCGCCTTCAAGGCAATAAAGAAGTTGAAACTTTTCAAGTTGATTTAGCTGATGCAAAAACCTTAGGTGATGTTGTCGATAAAATTAATAAAGCCATTGGCAAAGAAGGTTATGCCTATATTGATGATTTCGATAACAAAATATCCTTTCAAGATGATTCCTACAAATTCACTAATGCAGATAAAGGAACAGCAGCAACCCAATTAGGTCTCGAAAGAAACAAAGATAGTAAAGAAAATATGGGGCGTTTGATTGCTGGTCTAAACGATACACTTCTGCGAAACCTGAATGGCTCTAAAGGCATTAAAGAAGGCGAAATAGTTATCACAACTTCTGATAATAAAAAAGGGGAAACAATCCGAGTTGATGCTACAGGCTCATTAAATGACCTACTAAAACAAATTAATGAAAATAAAAAACTGGAAGTATCAGCATCTTTAAATGCTGCTGGTAATGGAATTCAACTTGCTACGACTAGTAGCGAAGACAATGTAAAAATTACAGTTGAAAACGGAGAAGGTTTTCAGACTGCTTCTGATCTTGGCTTATTAGGTGAATCAAACGGCGGCATATTAAAAGGCGAAAACCTACACAAACGAAAAATTAGCAATGATACCTTGTTAAGCAGTTTAAATAATGGCAAGGGAATTGGCACAGGATCCTTCGAAATCGAATTGTCAAATGGTTTGAAAAAAACAATTAGTTTTGCAAGCAAAAATATAAAAACTGTCAAAGACGCCATTTTGCAAATTCAAAGTCAATTTAGCAAAGTTTCAGAGCTTGATGTTAGAATTAACGACAACGGCGATGGCATAGTTCTGACGGATTTAAGCGGTGGTAACGGCGTATTTAAAATTGTCGATAAAGATGACCAGAAAACCGCCAGTGCTTTAAATATAGCTAATATTGCAAGTGGAAATTCAAAAACTATTGACGGTACTAGCGAAGTCAAAATTGATGTTTTAGAAACAGACTCTTTAGAAGATATTGCAAATAAAATAAACAAAAATAGCTCTTTAGGTGTAACCGCGTCTATTATTTTTGATGGAACATCAAGAAACGCTTATCGCTTAAATATTGTTTCAAATACGACTGGCGCGAGTTCAAATATTATGTTAGATTCTAACATAGAAGCTTTACGGTTTTCAACTACCGCCGAAGGTCTTGATTCAATTGTATCTTATGGTTCTTCTCAAGGCACGGGTAGCCCTATCACACTAACTAGTAGTGATTTAAATATTTCTGGTGGTATTAATGGCTTAGACCTAAACATAAAGGGCGCCTCCGATAAAGAAATTACTATTAATATTGCCAGAGAAACTGAAACAGTAAAAAAATCGATAACTGAATTTGTCGATAAATTTAACGAAACTGTCAAAAATATTAAAAATCTAACCAGATTTTTGCCACCAGACGCTCAAAAAGACAAAATAAATACGGGTCAAACCGAAGAAGAGAAAAAAGCTCAGGCGGAAGCTGATGCCGCTACAGGTATCTTGCTAGGGAACTCAACTCTTCGTAATTTGCAAAGTCAATTATACAATCTTGTTACTTCAAATATTGAAGGCGTAACAGGACAAATCAGAAGCTTTAGTCAAATCGGAATTGAATTACAGTCAGATGGACAATTAAAATTTGATGACAAAAAATTTGACGATGTTTTTAAAACAAACCCAAATGAAGTAGTCGATATTTTTACTCTAAGCAAAAATATTCTAAATCGCAACACCAACAATACAGGGGCTACTTTCAACGGTGGTCTAAAAATTGCAACTGGATTTAATGCAAATAGCCTACTAGAGGAAACACTTTCTTCTTCAGGTTACAATGAAGCTGGCGGAGCCATTGGGGCTAAATTTACTGGTAAAGGTTATTTGGATTTCAATTTAGGAGGCGTTAAAAATATTAAAAAATTAGTGCTTAACCAAATAGATAATATTGAGTTCCCAGCTGCTGATAAAGGGCTTAAAAAGTTTAAATTTCAATATTTGAATAATAAAGGGGAATATGTTGACATTAATCAATATTTACAAAATACTTCTGGCAAAATAACTTACACCTTGCCCCAAGCTATCAATACAAACACTCTTAGAATTGAAATATTAGATGGCAACCCTGATGAATTTAGATTACTTAGCTTTCAAGCATTTGAATCTAAAGGCGGCGCATTCAAAATTAATGATCAATTAAAAATTATCACTACCCCTGGTGAAGGGGATTTAGCAACCGCAATTACAGCCTACGATGAAAGCAATTTTCAATTTGATGAACAAATCAAAAAAATACAAGCAAAAGTCGATAATGAGGCTGATCGCTTAACAAGATCGTTTGCTGCTATGGAAAAACTAGTTAGTGGTTTGCAAGGTCAAGGTAATGTGTTGTCTCAAACAATGAATAATCTACCTAAAAACTAAAAAGGTCGTGGGGCTTCCCACTGCATGACTGCATTGGTAATGGGGTGTATAAGCTCTAGCTTCCAACTATGTAAAGCAATCCTGTTTTGCATGCGCTTGGTTGAACCAAATTTTTTATCTCCAACTATGGGGTGACCAATATGAGATAATTGAATGCGAATTTGATTTTTCTTACCTGTATGCAATACAACTTCTAAATCTGACTCTAACTTCCCTTTTTTTAGAACATGGTATTCTGTTATAGCCTTCACGCCTTCCTGTTCATTATTTACAACTCTAACAATAGAGGGCCCATCCATTTTTAAATAATTCACCAAATGCTCCGTATTGTTTTTTACTTCACCTTCCACCCTTGCAAAATATATCTTTTTTATTGCAGCCCAATTATCTTCAATCAATTCTTGCACTTCTTTAGTCTTCGCAAAAACTAACAAACCACTAACCTCTCGATCTAACCGGTGGCAAATAAAAACCTCCCCTGATAACTCTTTTTTTAATTGCTGAAATAGGTTTTCACCCCCATTGCCATCTGAAACAGTCAATAAACCAGCGGGTTTATTCACCACAACCAAATAGTCATCTTCGTAAATAATAGGTAAAGTGGAGCCATGTGACTCAACACTGCTCATGCGGATCGTAACGACATCCCCCGCAATTAAATCCTGTTTAATATTTTTAATATTCATTTCATTTACAAATAAAGCACCAGAACTAGCTAATTTTTTTAGCTTTGTGGCAGATGACCCATAAGTGCCCATCAAAAATTCTACCAATTGACTAGGTTTACGGCAAACAAAGGTCAGGTTTTTGGCTTCCTTGTTCGGCTGTAATTTTGGCTTATATTTCATTCAATTAAGAGGCAATTTGTTGTCAATAAAAATTTATCGCTATTAAAACTTTCTAATTTTAAGCTTATAGAAACATTAGCAACTTCTAGAGAAGCTTAGTTCTAATCACGATATTGTAATCCAATTATCTTAATTTGCAAACAAAGACTGAATCAAAATAAAAGTATCCCCTCAACCATATTTTTTGAGAAGTTATAAATTAAAAACTCTTTTTCAAAAGTACGGCGCGAAACCTTTGACGCAAACTTTCCTCGGTCAACCCCCCTCTTTCTAACTCTAAATTGATTAAAAGCGAAGGAGCACTTCTGACCCCATATTGAAAAGGACCATCTTTTAAATCCTTGTATATTTGCTCACCATAATGATTGCAGTTTCTAGTCTCTTCAACTTGTTTCTTAACCGATGGAAAATCCAAGTACAACATTTCCAAGCCTTCTTCAAAATCAACTTTAGAGTTTAATCTTGACAATAAGATTTCCTCTAAACCAAAAAGGCGTAATGCCTCAAATATATTAACGCGCTCTTTCCACTCCGCAGAAATGTCTATATCACTAGGGTAATGACGCACTTGAATTCTTACCAATGGGGCTAATTCATTTGAAAGTTTTTTAATTGTTTGATAAAACTCAATACTTTCTAAACAACCTATATCCAGCCATGCCGTTAATACAATGGGAGAATCCATTAATCGAATTATTTTATCTTTGCTATATCCAGCACGAATTAATCGCAAAAGATAGCTTAAATCATTTTTGGCGGAAGTGCAATTTTGACAATGCAACAATTCGCTTTTCTTATCACTATGACATACGCGCAATGTAGCGACTTCATTAAAGACCGAAAATATTTCATCTGCATTTCGCACCTTAAGAACATCTTCGTTAGAAAAATTTAGGGCTTTTACTTGTAAAGGCCTAGTCTCCTTGGCTAAAGCGACGCGGTAAGGTGAAGATTCCAATTGAACTATCAATTTGGGTTGACGATATGCGTTGGCAAGCAATACTTTTAAATAAATATGCGAATCTATCGTATTACCATTAAATTTAATTAATCTGTCGCCAGGTTTTAAACCAGCTTTTTCAGCGGGGCTTCCAGGTAATACCCCCAAAATACTTACACCCTTTTTTTCAATTTCATCTGGTTGTAAAATAATACCCAACCATGCCGCTTCATTATTCTTTGACAAAATGTTGTCTATAGCTGCTTTTGCAATATTACTTGGCAATGCAAATCCTAAACCAGAATTTACGCCTGCTGGTGAAAGTATCCATGTGTTTATACCAATAACATTTCCATTTAAATCAACCAACGGCCCACCAGAATTCCCAGTATTAATTGCAGCATCCGTTTGAATATAATGCATGTTTTCATCTTGCCAGCCTGGGCGGCCGATTGCAGATACAATTCCTTTTGTGACTGTATTTTGAAGCCCAAACGGACTCCCAAATGCAAAAACAATATTGCCTGACTTGACGGCAGATGAATCACCCCATGTTATAGGCTTACAATGTTTAGCAGAAATTTTTAAGACTGCCAAATCCAAATCCTCATTGCTACCAACTAAGGTTGCCACAACTTCCGTTTTATCTGCTAATTTTACATAAAACCGATTCGCACTTTCAATCACATGATGGTTCGTCACAATTAATCCTGCCGGAAAAATCATAAAGCCACTGCCAACGCCACAGCTACTTTTTCTGGTTTGAGGCTGAAAATACTGATTTAAACCAACAGGAACATTAAGCGAACTAATCTTTTGAAATCTTGAATCCTCTTCATTATCTGCTCGTATTTGAACAATGTGGGGCTGGGTCTTTTTAGATATGTTTTGGAAGGTCTCTTGCAAATTAATTAAACTGCGCTTGTTGAGCTCTTTGTCATTCGCTGTTAATATACAAAAACCAACCAAAAAAAACCATGGCAAAACGACTAATGTTTTCATGGCTCCCTCCTAACCTAAAATGGATAATTCCCATAAAAGTCCTTAACTCCCTTTTATCGAACCAAATCAATATAAGTATAACTTAATTTTATAGCTGAAAACTCTTACTGGCTTTTTCCACAAAACAATAGTCTTTACATACATTATAGGCCATTTGGCTACATTTTTCAAATTTCATCAAAAATGATGCGCTATTTATGGAAATTGCGAACTAATCTAGGATACTTTGTTTAAATAAACTTTTGTAGATTCAAACTACAATAAATAAAATCTTCTCTAAATAGGAAAATTTTAAAATGATGGAAGATGCGTGCAAAAAAGCCAATCCGCCGAATAAAACAAGGGTTTGAATCGATAAACAAATTCATAAATTGAGTCAAACAGATGCCTAATAAACAAGACACTTAAATATTTGCAATGAATATAGGGTGCGTTCTGCCAATAACCATCTTTTGGGCAAACCACTTCAAAAAACCTATATTGCAATTTTAGTTCAAATTATATTGACTAAACTGTACGATTTGGAAACGAAACTTCTAACACGACACACCCAACATCGGTTTGGAAAGGCCCATGAAGCTCACCCGGAGGTCGACTAGCATAGTGCCCCGCTTCCAACCAAAGATTAAACGCTTTATCAAATAAACGACCACTTACAATAAAAACTTCTTCAGGGTAGCAATGTGACTTGCCTCCAAAAGCAGTTGTATCTGCCCCAGGTAGAAAACGCGTCAATTTAGTGTACTCCCCAGACTCTGGATCTATGCTCAAAGTCAGCTCTTCAACCGAACCTTCCAACCCTTTGACAGGCGACCATCGCTCTTGTGCTTGAGAGCAAAGCGTGTTCCAGTATGTAATTGTCGTTTTTGTCATATCATTTAAGAAAAAATAAAATTTTGTCTTTCGTATTTACTTTTTGTTGAATTCGTCTACAAAAAAAAGACTTCCCTTACCGTTTTTATATTCGATATTCCAAAGAATTCCAACTAAAATATAGCAAAAAATTCCAATGGGTATATTGACGAGCCAATCTGGCATATAAAAACCATCACGAAATACTAAATATAATTCTACAGACCAAGAACCTGCAAAGAGCATCATACAAATTGCTATGAAAATTTCATCTATTTTGTTCTGCCCTTTTATTGCTCGATAAAACACACCTACTGCCCAAGGCGCTGTTAGATAGGAAAATATTGGCTGGAAAACTGCAATGGGGTAATCCCAAGAATGAAGCTTTAACAATGGAACAGGAATAATTAATGCCAATGACCCAATTATGTATATTAGAACCCTACTAGGGGTAAATATAAACAACCAGTATTGTTTGGTAAACAAGTTATACTTTAACCGATTTTTAAAAATGAGAAATATCGAAATCAACATTAGCAGCGAATAGGCAAGTATATATAATTTAAAATGATAAGGCGAGGTATTTGTCATATACTTTTTTGTGAAACCCTAGTCTTAATTACCAACTTAATAGTTTGCTGAAAGTTCTAAAACGGTTTATGAAAAACCTAAATACCTTTCCAAAAAAGAGATTTTAGCAAATCTTTTTACAATACCCTCGCACAAACAAACGGCAAATCTCAAACTTTGCATAATTCTAAACATATAAAAAGTAAGCAAAATAGAGCAACTTTTACCATTGTTAAAATTCACTATCAAATTTTTCTTTTTCTTCTTCTACCCAACCAAAATTTTCAATCAACTGACCAAATAATGTAACAACTGACAAAAAACCTAACACAACACCAATTAAAATCAAAGCATCACCCATAAAAACTCCTTGTCTGCATTTTTTAATAACTATATACAAAAATAGGTGCTGCGCAATCATTTATACTTAAATATAGGTGTTTTTATAAAAATACATATAAAATTATAGCATTTTTGCAGATTTATTTGCAAATCGAAAACATTTTATGCTAAAGTTAAACTTAAAACCGACAACTAACTCTATTAAGAAGTATTTATCGAGGCTCTATTTGGGCTAACCCCTGATGGCTTGCTAGAGAATAATACAACTCGCTTTGTTTTAATAAATCTTGATGTTTGCCTCGATAAACCGCAACGCCTTTATCAATAACAATTATTTCATCGGCATCCTTTATTGTCGAAATTCGATGAGCAACTGTTATTGTAGTTCTATTTTTCATAAGGCGCTCCATAGCCTCTTGCACTGCTTTTTCAGATAACGAGTCAAGAGCGGATGTCGCTTCATCAAAAATAATGATTCTTGGGTTCTTTAAAAATACACGCGCTATAGAAAGTCTTTGTTTTTGCCCTCCAGAAAGTCGCGCTCCTTTTTCACCTAAGACCGCATGCACACCATTGGTAAACTCATTCACAAACCCCCAAGCATTGGCATTTTCTAAGGCTTGTTGAATTTCCTCCATGGTGGCATCCGTTTTCGCTAAGCGTAAATTTTCTTCTATTGTGCCTTCAAAAAAGATATTTTCTTGCATCACAAAACCCATCTGCTGCCGTAGTGACCTTTGCTTGAATTCTTTAATGTTTTTGTCATCAATCAAAATCACACCTTCTTGTGGGTCATAAAATCTTTGAATCAAAGTCAGAATTGTACTTTTACCAGCTCCAGAAGGCCCTACAAATGCAATATGTTTACCCTGTTCCACTGTAAAATTGATGCCGCGCAACGCAACTTCATTAAAACCTGGGTAACTAAAGACAACATCTTTAAAAGTAACTTTTCCTTGTAAATCATTCGCGTCTAAAGCATTAGGGTCGTCTTGAATATGAGAAACCTCTTCTAAATAATCCAAAACTCTGTCGGCAGAAGTAAAGCTAGTAATGACATTTCGAAACCCGTCAAGAATATTGGTAACCATTGCATTTAACATGATCCAATATCCCCAAAAAGCGACTAAATCACTAACTTTAATTTCTTTTTGATTAATTAGATAACCGCCATAAAGCACGATCGAGGTCGGTGCAATAAATCCAACAAATGTTTGAATGGCATCCGTATAAATAAATTGTCTCTTAAAAAGAGTAATCGCGCTTCGCAATACTTTAATACTGGCTTGGCGAACTTTTTTATGACCATAATCTTCGCGCCCCATACTTTTTATCAATGTGTTAATATTCACATATTCCGTTAAGGTCGCAGACAGCTCACCATTAGTATCTCTTGAAATCCTAGAAAGTTTTCGAATACGAGGCAAAAAGAAAGATGCACCCAAACCAATGATAATTAAATGCATAGTTAATAATAAGCTTAGTTTATAGTTAATTGTAAAAATAAAAATTAAAGATTGCAGCATAACAAAGAAAGACCACACCAAACCCATCATGCCACTTAAACCAGATTCCATCGCCCCTAAATCTGCAATTAAGCGACCAGAAATCTCACCAATCTTATTACGCATGAAAAAATGACTAGATAAACTTTGCACATGGTCGTATAAGCGCACACGAAGGCTATTTAAAAACTTCGAAATGGAGGACGCACATAAAATATGAAAAAAATACGCACTTGGGTAATAAATCACACCAATCATAACTGCAATAACAGAACAAGGAATTATGATTTCATGATAAAAACTCTCTGTATTCGTCTCAATTGCATTTAACATGTACTTAAAAAAGAGAGGACGAACACTATAACAAGCTGCGTCTAATATACCTAAAAATAGTCCAATCAAATACAGCTTACGAACCTTTGGGTCCATTAACTTCATTGTTTTAGAGAATGTTTGAAAGACCGAGCGTTCTTTTGTCATTAATCACAAATTATAAATATTTGACAATATTATCGATTTTATTTCTGTCATAATAAATAAATTTTTATTAAACACAAAGTCTCATGATTGATAAATGGAAAGGATGCATTCGTCTTATGATGTAGTTTCGTGAAGCTTTTATAGGCGACTTCTCTACCAGACAACGGTGGTGCGACACTTAGCCGATCTGGCTACGCAAAAAAATGCGTAACCAGACCCTCCGTGGTCTGGTAGTGAAGACTAAGAACAAAAAAGAACAACACTCATTATTTAGATTGGGTACATTCATCTTACGATGTAGTTTCGTGAAGCTTTTATAGGGGCATATTCGCCGGCTGAATTCATCAAGGCCACAAAGCGAACACACCCAATCGAAACAAGTCAAAAAATGAAAAAATATTTACAGTTCAACTCGTAACTTCTGGGGATATATTATTATCTGTAGCCACTTCTTCTTGAGACATCACAAAAATATCACCAAATGGCGCTGGCTGAGTAGCATGAATCGATCTTGATTTACAACTCTCTAGAATTGACATAAAACAGGATATCCATTCGATTGAATCATTGTAGTCTTCTTTTAATTTAAAAAAAGATGTCGGCCCCGTTTTTAACTTAGATGCTAAATTATCCAAATAATGGCTTAATGGCGTTAGTTTTGAACGCATTTTAGAGACCATCTCTAGAGAAGTATCTTTTACGACTTTTGCAATCGCTAACATCAAACCACTTAAAGTCACATTTAATTCTGCAACTGGCTCCTTTTCATCAGAATCACTTTTATATTGACCTTGACAAGGGTAAGTTTGATTAAATTCATCTTGTATATTTTGCAGATTTTTTGACAAAGTTTTGAACTTTTTATACTCTAATAACTGTTGAATCAAATTGGCACGCAAATCCTCTTCGCCAGAATTTTCTTCAGAATCCGAATCTTCTTTTGGCAATAAAGCACGAGATTTAATTTCTAATAAAGTCGCAGCCATAATTAAAAAATCACCTGCGTTTTCAATATTATCTAAACTTATCCCTTTGATGTACGCAACAAATTGATCTGTTAAACGCGAAATATCAATCTCAAAAATATCAACTTCATCCTTGCGAATCAAGTGCAATAATAAATCCAGTGGACCCGAAAAACTTTCTTGCTCTACAATGTAGTTAAAATTCAAAATATCAGCTGATTCTTCTTTGACTTCCATGATTCCCATTCCACAAATTCAGACTTTCAAGAGCGCAGATTATAACACACAATATCTAGTTTAATAAGCGGATTTAAATCACAATTTCAGTTTATTATTTTCAAAATGCAAACTATTTGGCGTATTTAGCAATTTAGTTTTCGACTTGTCTAAAAATTGAAACTTACATTAAAAATAATAATTTTAAGCATTCTTTGCGTAGAAATGTTATAAGAACAAAAAAATGCTGCTTTAGGAGTTTTAATATGTTCGAAAAAGAATCGGGTATCAATCAAGGGTTATTGTGTGAACATGAAATTCAAAGACAAGGCGTTGAAAATTGGCTAGATAGAATTTTTGGTTGGTATGGTGATAAGATGGATTGTGTCGATACTCAAATCGTGCAATCACAAATCATAATTAATAAGAAAACAGCTTCCTATTTATATTCTTCCTTCACACCTACAAAAACAAAATATCAAAAAGGGCAACGCCCAGAACTAGAAAAAGTTCTTGAAAACATATTGAAACCAGGCATGACTGAAAAGGAAAAAGTGTTTGCTATTATGCGAAGGTGCCGCGATAACAAAGATTCTCGAAACGCAAAAATTGTTTTTGATGGTGGCACAGAAGAAGAAATTATCAAAGCAGGCAAATATATGTGCAACGAAATATCCAGGGTATTTTGTATTTTATGCCAAATTGCTGGATTACCCTCAAGAGTCGTGGGTGTGCATATTGCCGGACACATGATGAATGAAGTATATATAGAAGGTAAATGGGGCTGGGTAGATTGCATGAAAGGCACACACGCTTATCTGCCAAACGGCAAACTCGCTAGTTGGTGGGAACTCATGCAAGACCCAACCATTCTAGATCGACAAACAAAGGAAGTATGGAAGGAAGTACGCCCTTTACAAGAACCTGAATTACCGGAGTTTAGAAAAATCTACCTAGGTGTTACACAAGAGCGTGCTAGAGATATTTATCTGCACCCGATGGAAGCTGCAGCGATTGGCAACTACTTTGTTGCCGACCACCACAAATACGATTACCCCTATCGCACAACCTATGCAGACCAACCTAGAAATGAAAGAGCATGTTTTCTAGAACACCAAATGCGCGTTAAACTTGGTTACCCACCAAGCTTCTGGAATTATCACTGTTTTAGCGGAAAATTAAAAACCATAAAATAAACCTAAAATCAACGATTGATTTGTTTCAAGGCTCTTAAAGCAGTGACCACAAGGTGAGAACCGATATAATAAATCTCTACTTTGTGATATTTAGGAGTGCATTCGCCTTATGATGAAGATTTGTGAAGCTATAATTGGCGAATTTTCTACCAGACAACGGTTGTGCGACACTTCGCCGATCTAGCTACGCAAAAAAGTGCGTAACCAGACCGTCCCCGGTCTGGTAGAGTGTCTAAAAACAAAAAAGAATAAACCCCATTCATTAGGTTTTGAAGTAAATGATTCGCATATCGAATTGGCAGCTGAAGCTACGCCAGCTTGTTCGGCTTGAGATGTTTTTTTTGAATTGCATCATTAGCGAAAACAACTTTATCGGCAGCATCTTCTGAATTGGCGAAAATTCTTTCTACCTGCAGATTTCTTTGATCGTAAACATATTGGGTTTCGTGTTTTTATTTTTGTTATCACCAATATACTCTTGACAAGTTGCAATCATTTTATATTAGAAAATTTATCAGCCGCCAAAACTTTTTTATAATTCTCCGTCACCTATAATTTACAATTGGCGCTGTAGAGACGGGTTTGAAACCCGTCTCTACAATTTGCTGAGTAGTTGCAGTATTTTTATTATTGAGTAAAATTTATCACGATTTTTTTTCAGTGTATTTCAGTGTCTTCAGTGGTTAATTCTTTCTTCTTGCCGAGTCGCGCTGATAGCACGCCTCTACTATGTGATTTCGCTTTTTGGGGCACCCACAAGGGAAATGTTCTACCTTGGCTCAACTTTAAGCCACCTTATTACCGTTCAAAGCAAATTCTATTTTGCTAATGGAGCGAGAGTCGAAATTTAATATTAGGCTGATGTCCCTAGGTAGGTATTAAAAATCGTGGGTGCGTATTTAGACAAAGCAGAGGTGGGCGCAAACGCCCACCCCAAAATTCTTATTTTGATAGGTCAATTATTTTTTGAGCTAATTTTGCACGAATGGATTCTAACTTGTTTTTATCCAATTCTTTTACATAAAAAACTTCCACTTTATCGACAGTCGCTTCACTCAAGTTTTGGATAACTTCCTTTTTAATGCTTGCGAAGAATTCTTTAGTATCAACACCTTTCTTTTTAGCTAAAGCCATATAAGTCGCCAAATAGCGACGGTCATCCCATGCTTCTCTGAACAATTCATATTCAGGAGTAACAATAGTTTTAAAAGGCGAATTATAAGCATATTGGGCTTCTTTCGTTCCAGAGCTATTAAACCTAGGGCCCCAATTATAAGCCCAACACAAAGAGCCGGTAGATTCATGAACCCCAAAATAAAAGCCGAAATTATATCGCCCCCCACGAGTGCCAGAATATTGCCAAAATTCTTTGCCTTTATCTAAAACTTTGCGATTTAAATCTGGGTCTTCATCAATGGCATTCGTATTTACAATGTCTACATGAGGCAAAAAGGTCTCACCAACACGCCCAAATGGTGCTCTTACCCAATTATGGTGCATTGATATATACACTTTAGTCTTTGGCGAGGCTTCATGAATCGCATCACAAGAATCTTTAAAATGTTCGCGCGTCCACAAACCTGTGCCTACCGCATATTTATATTTATTGTCAGTCACTGGTTTAGAATATTTTACTGGTTCATCAAATGGTGTAAATATTAATTCTGGCCACTTGCTTTTCTCTCCATGATTCACTAAATCAGAAATAAAGTTTTTATATAAATCACGAACTTCCGGAATGATTTTACTTCGTTTATCTTCAGCTTGCAAAATCTTAAAGAATTCATCTTGAGGTTTTTCATAAAAAACGGAATATAATTCTCTTTCCAAAGTCAAAGTATGAGGAAACGCTGGTGGGTTACCACCTAAAAACCACACGATTCGATTTTGACCTGTCTTATTACATAACCTCATAAAATCATCTAGGTAATAGAAACCAAGTTCTACTCTATCTTTACCTTTTTTCATTTCTGGTTTTGCGCCCGCGATCCACAAATTAATCATGTTATGATTATATTCTTTCATCGTCATCATTTCTTGCTCAGAAACTAAACCTGAAACACAACCACCCATCCATAATCCTGCTTCATCCATAGTTAATAGTTTAAGCGGCAAAATATCAACGCGAACACTTATTTCTTCTTTAATTTTATCTGCTATTACAGTAACTTTACCTTCATAAGTACCTGGCTTAGATTTACCTTCCTCCGTTTTTATGGTTATCCAAAACCAAGCATTTTCACCTTTTTTTAAATTTTCAGGAAATGCCGTCCACAATCTTTCACTGCTATATATTGAGTTCTTACTTCCATCCTTATTTTTTCGCTCCATAGCCACATATTCCATTGCAGACAATTCAACTTTGCAATCTAGTTTCCCTTCTTTATTTGTAAAATCAGATACTTCGAAGGTAACATTTTGCACATCTTGAAGTGCATGCACCCCAAAAGTGCCTGGTTCATATTCATTTAAACTGGCTCGAATATAAACACGGCCTTCTGCTTCTTCTAGAGTAGGTACATCCAATCGTTCAATTTTATCATAATAGGCTCTTGCAAAAGGTATCAAAACTTTGTTTTTGTATTTATCGCCTAAAGCTAACTCCGTTTTAGGCACTTCCATTTTTGCTTCAATTTCAGAAAATTCTTTTTTTACCCAAGCGCGACTTTCAGCTTCATAACGCACCTGGTCAGCAGGCAAAACTGCTTTTCGAATCAAAATATCAGCACAAGGCAAATCAATTTCTTTGTCAGTATTAGCGATATAGAAACGAATAGCTTTTTCGCCACTTTTTAACATCATTAAATCCCAGCTAACCGGCACATATGCCGTCTTCCATTTTCCATCGCCTGAGCCACCAATCCGGTGTAATTCAGATGACCCTAAATAGTTTCCGATGCCGCCAAAACTAGACACAATCGCTGGCTTTTTAACATTATCTTGAAATTTAATCTCTAAAATATATCGCTCTCCGTATGGTGGTCGAATGGTATCACCCCACCAATTAGTAAACGCAAACTCACCTTTTTTGCCAGCTAGCACACTTCGAAATGCCACACCTTCATTTTCACTAACTGGCCCCCATTCTGTTTCTTTGAGATCGCTAATTTTTGTAAAACTCGCTTTCGGCAAGTCTTGCGAATGCAATGGTACGCAAAAAAACAGTAATGATACAACAACCATTTGAAACAAATAATTCATTCTAATCTCCTTTAAAATAAGTGATGTGAAAACGAGAAAAACGATTTTACATAAAATACAGAAAATCAACAGAATATTACCTAACAAAAGAAAACTCCCACTTAAGATACAATCAACCAAAAACTTTTAAACTAGGTAACTTACAATAATCCAAACGATAACAACCGACAAAACATCAATAAATAAAATCTTCCTATGAATGCTTAAGTTGTTGATTTATCAAACTTTGTTAATCCCGTTATCTTATAAGGCACATCGATATGCAATGGATCTTTGCCTAAACGATTTATGTTTTCACTTAATATTCGCCCCATTTCAAAATAATCCTGCACAATAGAACTAAATTCTACTCCATTTTTATCCAAAGATTGAGGGTTATCATAATCACAGAAGAATAACTCTTTGCCAAATTCAACTTGGTTTGCTTGAGCGAGTTTCAAGACAGCACCCGTATACTTATCAGGGCTTGCTAAAATAAAAACGGGAATATCAAATTTAATTTGCTGGGCTAAAAGCTCACGCGTAACCGTATAATGACCGCCATCTAAATCAAGGATTCTGTAAAACAAATTATGTTTAGCACATGCCTCTACAAAACCTTCTAAAAGCGTTTTGCCAATAATTTTTATTGACTTAGAAGAATACAAATAAAAAACCTGCAAGCCCTTCTCTTTTAAATTACTTACATAATAATCCGTCACCTCAAAGGCCGATTTCTTATGATCCGTTGATATACAATAATAACCAGGAACTTTGCGATTAATAACAATACATGGTATTTCTACCTTTTCCATTTGCTCTAAAATTCGCGTGGATGGCTGAACCCAAACTGCAAATTCAAAATCTGAAAGTAAACGCAAATTACTCAAAACCTGATTAACATCTAAAAATTGATAATCGATCCCTCTTGAATGTATTAGCATAGCATAATATAATAGACCCAAATCTTGCATCAAATATCGTTGATCTATCGATGAAATTAATTCGGTATTAAAAATTACAGCCACTTTAATTGCTACTGGCTCACCCGTTACAAAGGTGCCACGCTTAGTAATGCTTTTTAATATTTTCCTTTGATTTAAATCAGAAATCGCTTTATCAATAGTCGTGCGCGTAACAGAATATTGAGAAAGCATTTCTTCTCTAGTTGGTAATTGATCACCTTCTTTTAATTTGCCTGTACGAATATCGTCTAATATTGTATTGCGTATTTTTATGTATTTTGGTGAACCCATTTCTCACATTACAAAAATAGTTTGTTAATAAGTTTTAAAAAAAATGCTCTAAACCTATTGTAATTCCAAAATTTATAATTAAAATAACTTTTAAACCGATATAATAAATTTTAACTAATTAAACTGGTATTTTCACTATGAAAACTTATAAAGAGCAAATAAAAGCTGATTTAAATAATTTAGGTGTAAAAGAGGGGGATTGCCTTTTAGTTCATTCTTCCTATACCGCAGTAGGCAAAAACGACAAAGGCCCAGCAGTCGTGATACAAGCTATTCTTGATACAATCGGAACTACTGGTACATTACTCATGCCCTGCTTTAATGGTGGCCAACAATATTCGCAAGCAAGCGCCAATAAAGTCTTCGAAATTCAACACACACCTTCTCAACTTGGTATCATCTCAGAAATATTCAGAAAAGAATTCCCAGTGCGACGCTCCCTTCACCCAACCCATTCCGTAATTGGCATGGGGCCACTTGCTAATGAAATTTTAGAGGGACACGAGAAATGTTTGGTTTCAACAGGCATAGGAACGCCATTTGATAAACTTAAAAAGTATAAGGCTAAAATTATTCTTCTTGGCGTAACTCATAGTTCAAACACCTTTTTACATCACATAGAAAATGTGTTGGGGGCACCCACCCTTTCTAAAAATAAATTCACCATGAAATTAATTGATGATAAAAACAATTTGATTAGCGTTGAAACACATCCTCATTTACCAGGATTACCGCGCCAATATGATCGTTTAAACAGTGAATTGCCAGAATCTCTACAAAAATCCGGAACCGTTGGCAAGGCAAAAACTTTTGTAATAGAAGCCAGCGCCTTATTTGAACACTTAAAACCTTTACTGCAAAACAATCCCTTGTACCTTATCAAACCTTTTCAAATCTAGCTTTTTTTGGAGCAATCAATATGTTATCTAGTTATGCTTCTTCCAACAAAAACACCGATGCAAAAAGTTATCTTGCAAAATTACTGCAAATCGAACTAAAAGTTGTTGATACACTAAAAGCCGATTATGAAAACATAATCAACGCCAATGTTACAAAAGAACCGGAGCCAGGTGCCTTTGGTCATTATAACAACAAACACCCCGCCTTAGTTTTAGCTCATCTATATGTATTTGACCATCAATACAACCCCTATTACCGATCACCAGAAATATTAAAAATGATCAAGCAACTTGTAAACAAATGGGTAGAAGCAGGTCTTGATGGCAAAGCAAACAATGAACCAATTGTAACATCCGAATGGCCCATATATGCCACTAGTGAAATTCATGAAATGCTAAAAAGCGAATTAGACCAAGACACAAAACAAGCTTGGGAGGGTTTTGTCACGCAATACATCAACGCCTCATTAAAAAAACCATTTGGGTTAACGGCACCAAACCATGAAATCTGGCGAGCAAACTCATTATGTGTAGCAGGCATAACTTTCAAAAACCAAGATTGGGTTAATGCTGGCGTATTTTTTGCAAAACAACTACTAGAATTACAAACACCCGAAGGGTTTTGGGAAGAAGGCATTCATCATGGGCCATCGATGCGCTATAATAGTGTAATGCTTATGGGTTTAGCTAATCTATATCAAAAAACAAAAGAACAAAGTTTCAAAAACGCTGCCCTTCATCTTTCAACTTTTATGGCTACCTACACCTTCCCTGATGCAATTATTCCTGGTGCTTTTGATGGTCGACAATCTTCTTCGCTCGCATTTTATACTCCCGTTTGCCCTGGGCTTGAGTTTATACCAGAAGGTCGTACTTTAAACAAAAAAGGTATCGATCTATGGATAGAAGCTGGCGCATTAGAAGATTTGCAAAATGCCTCCAACTCAAAATGGTATTTATATTTCGGCTCCTTTTTTATGGGTGTTTCTTTTTGCTATTATCAAAGCATGAATTCAGAAGAGGAAAAAAATAAAGCCTTTGGCACTTCCGTAGCACTTGCCATGGATAACGATATTCGCCTTGAAAACCACACCCCTACTTTTGATGGATTAATGTTTAGAAAGGGCCCATGGGCAATAGCTCTTTCAAGTCAAAATAGCGAAGTGCCCAATATAACTAATTCTATTTTTAGATTGGAAAGACAATCTCGCATAGAAATTTGGCATAGAGATGCACGCTTAGTAATGGGCGGAGGTCATAATATACGCACAAACCCCTTTCCACTTGCTAATGTAATTTTAGATACCGGTTTTGCTGGCTCTACTAAAGCTGGTTTTGTAGACCAAGAAGCAAATGCTACGCGCCGCCAATATTATATCCCAAGAAAAGTACAAACTAATTTTAAAGATGGGCAACCTCGATTAAAAGAGATTTTTGGGCATGGCACTATCGATTTCCTGTTTAATTTTCGGAATGCTCACGATGTAGAAATAAATGTTCAATGGGATATTTTAAAAGCTGATCGCCTTGCTTTACAATTTCCTTTAATTGTTTGGCGAAAAGCAAAGGTTCTCATTAATCAAAAAGAAGTACGCCCCAATAATAAACAGTTTGTCGTTGATGGAAATATTCAAATTCAAGGAGGAATTTTTAATCACTCCTATGAATTCCATATTCCAAAAGGAGTAGCTACTTTCGCACGATATCCCGTTAAAACATTGCAAATGTATAAAGGCGATTTTTCAAAAGAAGAAAATATCATATCGCCTTTTCAAATGTTCGTTGTGACTTGCGAATGGGAAAGCCCAAACAAAACAGACAGCCACACCTTTTTATATAAAATACAAGGATAATTTATAGGCCCAAAAAGGTCTTAAAGAAAAATCATCCGCAGTTTCTAAGGGATTCTTTATGCTTTGTTCAATAGCTCATCCAAAGAAGCATTTAAACCGACTCTACTTGGTGAAATATAATGTTCGAAGAATGTTTACAAAACACTAAAAAAGGAGCCAAAATGAAAAATGTAGTAAATGAAGTAGAAGACCTTATCAGAGAAAACTACGCCTCATTTGAACAAAAGCCTTCTGAAAGACCAAAAGAAGCTTTAGCCCAAGCATACGCATTATCACTCATGGGCGATAAAATGACAGATCAAAAAAAGGAAACAATGATCAATAGCATTACAACTATCTGTGATGCCTGGGAAGATATGATGCAACAAGAATTGGAATCAACGGGGCCAAATTGCACAAGCGAGTGGGAAATCATTGCCATTTGCCATATTGAACATTTAGCCCAAAAATATCTCGACCCAATTAAATTAAAACGATGGGCAAATTGGGCACTAGCATATAGCGACTCTCAAGCCAAACGACCATTTTACTATACGGCGTATAATCACGAAATCAATCGCTGTTTAGGAATGTTTCTATGCGGAGAAATGTACGATAGACCTGACTTAAAAGAATCGGCTTTGTTTATGGCGAAACAATTAACACACTTCGCAACACCCAATGGCTTTTGGGAAGAAGGCCCCCATCACGGGCCTTCCATGCGATATAACTACATTATGATACATGGATTAGCATGGATGTTTCAACTAACAAAAGACCAATCAATTAAAAAAGCATCTGAAAACTTAATTCAATTCATGGCTACTTTTGTGCATCCTGACGGCTCCTCTGTAGGAGCGATTGATGGCCGTCAAACTTCAATCTATAGCCATACCTATTTTATGACAGCTGGCTTAGAGCTCACCGATGCAGGTCAAAGCTTATTTGCAAGGCATTCTGAGGCCTATAAAAACTGGCAAAACCAAGAAGACAAATTAGTGATTTTACAAGACTTTTTCGTAATTAGCGCTTTAATGTATTATAAAAGATTTAATATCCCATCACCTAAAAATTCAAAATTATTGCTTGATCAGGATTATACAATCGAATCACACTCTTCTTTTCACGACGCCATTATGCAAAGAAAAGGGAATTGGGTTGTAACCTTATGTGGACAAGGAAGCCAAATTCCAAAAGAAGCCCCCAGCGTTTTTAGACTGGAAAGACAATCAAAAATTGAAATCTGGCACAAAGACTTACAATTTGTCATTGGTGGCGGTCACAACAAAACAGGCAATCCAATACCTTACACAAATGTTCTTGTTTCTTCTGGCTTCAAAGATAGCGATTTTAATTACGGACAAATCGTCAGTACAGATAAGAAATCTAACCATTCCATGTATTTTCCTCGTGCTTTAAAAACTTTTGTAAAAGATGATATTCCAAATATCACTCTCTATTTTGCTCATGCAACTATACAATTTAGTGTGGAAGTTATTTCAAATAAAAAAATATTAATTAAATGGTCAGTCGAACAATGGGGTGCAAAAAAAATAGCGATTCAATTACCTGTCGTTGTAAAAAGAAAATTAGATTTAAAACTAGACAACAAGTCGATTGAATGCACATACTTAGGCAATAAAACTTTAAACCTTGGACAAAACATAGAAGTTTATGATAAACAACAAAAACTTTTTCATGTTAGCACAGAAGGTTCTGTAGGGTTACGCTACCCTAATTTAAAGCTAAGCACTTATGGTGATAACGAAATTGATACATTTGAAAAAGATGCTTTTTATATTGCAATTCTCTCTAAGCAATTTGATCAACCACAACATAATTTTAAAGGCTCTTGGATTATAGAATTACCGTAAATTTAAAAATCAACGAGGCATATTTTATGTATAACATGCTTGTATCTGTTGTATTGATTCTGTTCTTAAGTTTTTCATGCCTTATCATTAATGGGCAGTCTACCACAATTACAAGCATGGAAGCAACGGCCAAAGAATTGATTTCAAATAGCCGTAAAGATGCAGGCTTTTGTGTTCATATTGGCGTAAGCGATGGTGAACTTACTAGTTATTTGGGTAAAAACAATCGCCTACTTGTTCATGGGCTTACTAATGATGAAAAATTGCTTGAATCCGCCAGAATCAAAATTCAAAATTTAAAATTATATGGTCGAATATCAGTTGAAAAAAACGATTTAAAGTCATTGCCTTATGCAAACCAATTAGTTAATTTACTTATCATTAGCAATGCAAAAACATTGATAGATCAAGGTCTAAAATTGGAAGAAATCATTCGAGTATTAGCACCCTCGGGTGTTGCCTGTTTTGAAAACTATACGCCAGTTACCAGCAATGAATATGTAATAACCCAAACGCTAAATGGCTGGACATATATCACAAAAAATATTCCTATTGGTGCCAGCGAATGGACACATACAAATGTGAATACCTCTGGCAATCGAGTTTCACAGGATCTATTAGCAGAACCACCCGAACGCATTCGTTGGATAGCAGGCGTGGAATGGGTTATGCCGGATTATAGCGCAGAAGCAATGGTAGTTGGAGGTGGTCGCATTTACTATATTATTAATGAATCTCCAATTAGGAAGGTTTTCTGGCCCTATTTGTCTGTGCGTGATGCTTTTAGTGGAGTGCTACTCTGGAAGAAACCAGGGGCGACAACCTCTCTTACAATGATAGCACATGGTGATCTATTTTTTATGAGCCAAAATGAAAAAATGATAGCTGTTGAAGGAGCAACTGGTAAAGAAATAAAAATCTATACAGAGACTACCAAACCAAATTGGGCTGCAATATGGGAAAATAATTTGCTAGTTTCTTGCGGTGATAAATACGAATTAAGATGCTTAGACCTTACTTCGGGCGAACTCAAATGGAAAATTAAAAATCGAAGTTTTGAACCAGCTAGCAGTCTTTTAAATGCAGCTATTCATGAAGGAAAATTGTATTATAAAGAAAGAAGAAAACCATCTATTGGTTGCATTGATTTGTCAAATGGCACAGAAATCTGGAACCGCGACATTACAGCCGATTTAAAAGATGAAGAAAAAGCCACACTAACTTCATTCTACAATGGAGTTATGATACTCGCTACAAATAAAGGAATCTGTGCCTTTTCTTCGATTGATGGTAAATATCTATGGCAACGCACGCATGTATTGCTTGGCACGCCCACTAGGCGTAAAGCCAAAAGTTATCTCGATGGCTTCTTTATAAAAGGATTATATTGGACGCATGTTGGGGATATCGATGAAAACCAACCAGAAAACAGAAAATACTCTGTTGGCAGAAAATTTTCTTGGCAAGGCCTTGATCCTATAAGCGGAGAAGTCAAAAAAAAGTTTGATTACCCAGAAAATCTATATATTGGAGCTTCTTGTTTTAAAGATCAAGCAACCGAGCGTTGGTTTATGGGTGGTTATTCTAATTTTATGAACACTGAAACTGGCACCTATCAAACTCGAGCCGAAGGTTTACACACAAGTTGCCATATAGGGGTGCGTGTGGCATATGGGTTAATTTACAACAGTGCTTTATATATGCCTGGTAGATTTATTCAAGGGGATATGGCGGTTGAAGGCGGAACAACAGAATCAACTAAACCACCAAGTGACCCTTCACGATTTGAAAAAGGCCCTTCTTATGAAACATTTACTCAACAAACACAAAAGCAAACAAACGATAAAGCAGCAGATTGGCCAACCTTTCGCAATAATGGTCTAAGAAATGCTAAATCAACTCAATCGTTACCTCTTGAATTATCTGAACTGTGGTCAGTTACTATTGGTAACAAAGTAAGTGCGCCAACAGTTGCTGATGGTCGTGTATTTGTAGCCTCAATCGAGGAACACAAAGTATTGGCATATAACAGCAAAACTGGTGCGCTACTGTGGAGCTTTTTAGCCGACAGCCGAATAAAAGCGCCACCTTCAATCGATAACGGATTATGTGTCTTTGGCTGTAACGATGGTAATGTTTATGCGTTGGAAGCAAATTCAGGGAAATTAGTTTGGCGTTTTCAAGCAGCTAGAACTACTCGTAAAATTGTCGCACGCGAAAGAGTCGAATCAACTTGGCCTATCGAAGAAAGCGTCGTATTACAAAACAATTTTGTCTGTTTTGTATCAGGGCGCCACGGTGAAGTCGATGGAGGTAATGACCTTTATGTTCTAGAAGCTTCAACAGGTAAATTCTTGTGGCACAAAAAATATGAGGGTGAATACCCTCCGTTATTAACAATTGATAACAATTCTCTCTCCCTGAATTCAAAAATGTTCTTTGACCTAAAAACTGGCGAAAAGGGCAAAAGATTGTTTCTCGCAGATTCTGCTTATGAAAGTCGAATCATTGACCCATCCTATAGAATAGGCAAATCTGCAAATCTCCCGATTCAAGTAAGATCATTGCTAGTTTCAAAGGACTCAATTCTCGTAGCAGGGCGACTTAACATAGGCCATGTTGGCGATGTTAATATTGTTTGGGCATCTGGTATAAAAAACTATGAAAATACTCCTGATGTTCATCCGCTAGATAGTAAAACTACACCACCCACTGATTATAAACTTTGGGCATTCTCTCATTCTGATGGCAAGAAAATCGCGGAGCTAACCCTATCAGCCCGCCCCAACTGGGATTCCCTCGCACTTGCCGAAGGCAATATCTATCTAACAACAGAAGATGGAAAACTGCATTGCATAGGCAAAAAATAAAAATTTGTTCTTAAAGTAGCCGATGTGAAATTTGCTAATTCATTTGAAAAAAGTTACTTCGCCTAACATCATAACGCACCAACATTCAAATTGCAAAATACCGCTACTTCAACAATCTCAAAGGTTGCTTAATATTCTTGCTTTTCGAAAAAGCATACTAGAATACTTTTTGATATATAAAGAAAAATACAAACTTCCATTTCAATGAGGTCAAATGACAATACCATCAAATAACGCACAATATAAAAAGCTGGTGTTTCTTTTAATAACAATTGTTTTTTTGGCACAACACAATCTTCTCAATGCCCAAGAAATTCCGGCCAATACTTGGGTGCGTCTAGCAGATTGCCCAGGGGATGAATTAAAGCGAGAAGTGGCGCCCAACCGCGGTGCAACTTGGGCTTATTGCCCTCCTTTAAATGGGTTTGTGAGATATGGCGGTTATACGCCAAGGTTTAGTAATGCCTTGGATCTCTTTGACCCTAAAACCAAAATTTGGACAAGAATTTGGGGTGAAGACGAAAATTACCCAGAAACAAGACCTGGTGGCGGAATGTCATGGATGGTGCAATGGGATGAAGCAAAAAAATTAATATATATAGGGGGAGGCCGCGCAACAAACTTTGCAGGCAGCAGAGGCATTTATTCTTTTGACCCATCAACTTATGCTTTTAAAGCAATCACAACAGAATTGCCAAAAGGTGCAGTTTCCCTTGCTTATGATATGAAAGAAGAAATATTTGTGGCCTCACCAAGCTCTAGAAGCGACTCTCCAAATACAACTTGGGTTTTTTCATTAAAATCAGGCAAATGGGATAAAAAAGCGACAACCCCCGCACCCCAAGATACTTGGGCAGGCGGGTATCCACTAGTCTATCATGAAGCTTCTGGTCGCGTTATGGCTGTAGGCAATTTTGAAAAACAAATGTGTGTTTGGGCATTTGATAGTGTTAATTTTAAATGGGATAAATTAAATGCTCAAAACGGCCCTTCTGCTCGTAATTTAATTACAATTGCCTATGACCCCGTACAAAAGGTAATAATCGGTTTTGGCGTTTCGCCTGATGGCAGATCGCCAAACCCTTTAAATGACACATGGGCATTTGACCCAGAAAAATTAGAATGGAAGGAAATTGCCTCGCCTGGACCAACGCAGCTTAAAAACAACGACGATGGATTTAAGGGACGAAATGAATTAGTGTTTTGTAGTGCATTATCATTTGACCCTATTCGCAAACACATGGTAATGGCCGACCCTGATTTAGGCGTTTGGGCTATTCGGTATGACCCGAAAGAACCAATGGGAAAAGAACCACAGAATGGGGGTTACACACCCAAATTATTGGATGCCATTAAAAACCCACCCGCTAAACCAGCAAAAAACCGTGAAGTGGAAGCCAAAGAAACGCTATTAACTTTCCCATCGCCACTAAATAAAAGAATTATAGATATGCCTGATAATTCCATGATCGAATTGGCAGCCAATCAAAGATTGCATGGCCATGAAATTGGTTGGACCTATGATTCAGATGCTGGTGTTTTAATCAAATATGGCGGTTGTGGTAATAACAGCAACCCCTATTGGGCTGGCTATAGCAACAGCTTGCTTATTTTTGACCCTGGCACAGAACGCATTTATGCGCGTCGCGTTGCAGATGTAGCCGGTGCTAATCGACCAAGTACTGGCTGTACAAGATCAGTTGCATATGATGCAAATCAAAAGTTAACTTGGTTTTTTGGTGGTGTAGGGTCTGGACCATACTGTGGCGGCACCTACAGCAGCACTTATTCATACGATATAACCAAAGATATTTTTAAGGGAAATACACAAAAATGGCCATACGAATTAGCTAATACTGGATGTCTCGTTCAATATTCACCTGATCACAACTTGGCTTTTTTCTACCGAACAAATGTCGCATGGATATTTGATGGCAAACTGGCAGAATGGAATAAAAAAGATACTAAAGGCGGACCAACAACTGGGGGGCAAGTTTATAATCGTATGGCATATGTTAGGAGCAAGAAACTATTTTTGGTATTAGGCATATCTGGTCAACCTGCAGACCCGAAAAAAGATATCCCAGATACTCTTGCCAATCAAACTTTCACTTTTGATCCATCAACCTTAACTTGGAAAGATTTAAAACCAGAAAATCAGCCACCACCACGACAAAGCAAATTTGGATTAGCCTATGACAGTAAAAACGATGTTGTTCTATTAGTTGGTGGCGGAACCGGTTGGAATGCTGGTTTACGAAGGGATATGTGGATATATCATGTTAAAGAAAATAAATGGGAAGAAGTAAAACCAACCCCTGCAGATGGGTTAAAAAATGCTGTCAGTTTTGATGACGGTATGCAATGCGATTATGATAGTCGCCATAATGCATTTATAATTGCTGGCAATGGGGGTTATGGTGTATACGCTTATCGATACAAGAAATAGACTTTTTATTCATACCTAAATTCCGCGATTATTTTTCATAAAAATCAATTATTATTCAACGAAACTAGCCTTTCATTCGTTTATATTGCATAGTAATTAAAAATCAGATCTA
>Ga0056914_10000106_pt1 | contig 96881 bp, 101 predicted proteins | sample TNRBio252014_DNA_FD_55168 | JGI IMG/M metagenome (GOLD analysis project Ga0056914, IMG submission 55168) | Wastewater treatment Type I Accumulibacter community from EBPR Bioreactor in Madison, WI, USA - TNR Reactor_6/25/2014_ DNA | ecosystem: Engineered > Bioreactor > EBPR > Anaerobic-Aerobic...
CCAAGCTGCTCCGCCTCCAGCATCACCTGATGCTCCAAATCCTTGAGCGTTTGCAAGGCCAGATACAGAAAATTGCCCGACCCACAGGCCGGATCAAGCACCCGAAACAACCGCAACTGCTCCAAAAACTTCTGTAACGCCTGTTCCGCCAGTTGGCGCGCCTTCGGGCTTTTCTTTGCCAACGCGCTGGTCATCGTCGCCTTGACGCGCTCCCACTCCGCCCACAGCGGCTCACGAATCACCGGCGCAATCAGCCTTTCGATAGCGGCTCGGTCGGTATAGTGCGCGCCCAACTGGCTGCGCTTGCCAGGATCAAGGCCCCGTTCAAACAGCGTTCCAAAAATCGCCGGTTCAATCGCTGACCAATCCAGTAAGGCCGCCTGATAAGCAATCCGCAAATCCTCGGCATCCAGTGGAATCACATCAGGATCGTTAAACAGACCGCCATTAAACCAGGCGATCATATCCACCCCAAACGGCCCCCCAGTGCTCATTGCAGCAAACAACGGTTGCGCCATGCCAACGAAGCGTTCTGGACGGGGTAACGCCGCCGCCAGCAAACGGGTAAACAACGCGCGCGGCAGCAGGCCGATATCCTCGGCAAACATACAAAACAACAGCCGGTTGATGAAATGCGCCACCCGCAGCGGATCGTACCCGCGTCCCCGCAACCGCTGGGCGAGCTGGGCAAACACTTCCGCAGCCTGTGCTGTCACCGCCGCCGTGGTCTGGGCAGGCTTCAACCGCTCAGGATCAGTAAACGCCCATTTCAGCAATTGCCGCCGCTGACCATCCGCCAGATCATCCAGCGTCAATCGGTGAACGACATGAACGGTATTGGTGAAATGGGTATGAATTTCAATGCTATCGAGATCACAGACGATCAACAGCGGCGGGTTATCCAGCGCCAGGGCGTACTGCTGTAATTGCTTAAGCGCCGCGCCCAAATCCTTGTGCTTGCCCTTGTACTCCCAGGCGAAACAGCCTTTTTTCCAGACATCCGCCCAGCCCTGACCGCCGCCGGTTTTTCGCGCGCCTTTCTCAAAAGCAAACCACTCACCCAGCGGATCAGCATCCGTCGGATTCGGTTCGCCCAACAGCGCGCACAAATCGTTGAAATGCGATTGGGCGGCCGCTCGCTCGGTCAGCGTGGCACTACGCCATTTCTGGATAAAAAATTGTGGAGTCATCGTCGTCGGTCAGGGAACACGATCCCATGGCTTGGCTTGCAATCAAGGCGCTTGCGGTATAGTGATAGCTCATTCTGCCATACCGGCGGTGCATTTCACTGGGCCATTGCTTCACTTCGTCAAGGCGCAACTTATGTCCTCCAAGACCGTCCATGTCGGCTTGATTCAGCCGGTTTGCCATGCCGACCGCAACACGCATCTAGCCGAAAGCATCAACGACATCCGCGAGCTGGCCGAACATGGCGCGGAATTGATCGTGCTACCGGAACTGCACACCCATCGCTACTTCTGCCAACTGGAAGACCCGGTATCGTTCAATCTGGCCGAAGCCGTTCCCGGCCCGACGACGGAAACGCTCAGCGCCATCGCCCGCGAATTGGAAGTGGTGATCGTTGCATCCCTCTTTGAGCGGCGCGCGGCGGGTCTTTATCACAATACCGCCGTGGTGCTGGAACGCGATGGCCGCATCGTCGGCACTTATCGGCAAATGCACACCGCCGATCATCCTGGGTCCTACCAAAAATACTACTTCACGCCGGGCGATTTGGGTTTCACGCCTATCAACGCCTCGGTCGGTCGGCTGGGCGTGCTGGTCGGTTGGGATCAGTGGTTTCCGGAAGCGGCGCGCTTGATGGCGCTGGCCGGTGCCGATTTATTGCTCTACCCCACCGCCATCGGCTGGAATCCTGAACAGGACGAGGACGAGCGGCAGCGCCAGTGGGAAGCCTGGATCATCGCCCAGCGGGCACACGCCATCGCCAATGCGCTGCCGGTGGTGGTTTGCAATCGCGTTGGCTCCGAAGACGATCCCTCCGGTCAAACCGCTGGTATTTCCTTCTGGGGCACCAGTTTTATCATCGGCCCACAAGGCGAGTGGCTCGGCACAACCTCAAGCGAGGAACCCGCCACCTTGGTTGTGGAGGTGGATTTGAGCCGCTCTGAGGAGGTACGACAGGCGTGGCCGTATCTACGTGACCGGTGCATTGAGGGGTATTCTGGCTTGCAGAAACGCTATCTAGACCATTGAGAGGCCCATCAATGCCAACCCCTGCTGATCGCCTGCGCGCCCTGCTCGCCCAACCTGGCTTATTACTCATGCCCGGCTGCCATGATGCGCTATCGGCCAAGCTGGTTGAACAAGCGGGCTTTCCCACCGCGTTCATGAGCGGCTTTGCCGTGTCCGCCGTCCGGTTGGGTCTACCTGATACCGGCTTGATTTCCTATGGCGAGTTGCTGGATCAGGGTCGAACTCTCTGTAGCGCGGTGGGTATCCCGCTGTTTGGCGATGGCGACACCGGTTTTGGCAATGCGCTCAATGTCCGGCGCACGGTTGAGGGCTACGCCCGCGCGGGTTTCGGCTGCGTGATGATCGAAGATCAGGTAATGCCAAAACGTTGCGGCCATACACGCGGTAAAACAGTGGTCAGTCGTGAGGAAGCCCTACTACGAATCCAGGCGGCGGTAGATGCGCGCAACGAGGGAACCGATATTCTGATCCTGGCCCGAACCGATGCTCGCGCTACCGATGGTTTGGATGAAGCCATCGCGCGCTGTCAGGGGTTCGCGGCCATCGGAGCCGATATAACTTTTCTGGAAGCGCCCTTGAGTGAGGAGGAGATGCGCCGCTATTGCGCAGACGTGTCAGGCTACAAAATGGCCAATCTGGTCGAATTCGGCAAAACGCCCTTGCTGCCTTCTGCACAATTAGCCGCTATAGGCTACAAGATCGCCGTCTATCCGCTGACGCTGCTTAACGTCTCGATTCAGGCGATGCAAGCGGCGCTGGAGCGTATCCGGCGCGAGGAAACAGTCGAGGTGCTGGATTTTACCGCACTGCAAGCGGTAGTCGGCTTTCCAGACTATTACGCGGGCGAACAACGCTATCGCAGTTCCAGCGGCGGTTGATCAAAGTCGCACCAGCAACCAGCGAACCGTTAAAATCCCCAGCGCAGTCAGCGCCAGCGATCCGAACAAATGGACGCCCGCTGTCACCAGTGCCCAACCGATTTGCCCGCGCGTCAACAGGGCGACGACCTCAGCCGAAAATGTGGAAAAGGTGGTTAAGCCACCCATAAAGCCGGTGATGACAAATAAGCGCAGCTCAGGCGGCAGGCTGGCATGAGCGGTAAAAAGCGCAACGGCTACCCCGACCAGATAGCCGCCTAACAAATTAGCCGCTAGCGTCCCCAGCGGCACGGTCGGGAAAATGGGATTGCACACCATGCCCAGCCACCAGCGCAGACAAGCGCCAAACCCGGCACCGCCGAATACGGCCAAGAAGGCATAGACGCCCATCCTACCTCCCTCACCCAGCGATTCGATGGCCGGCTCCTGGCGGGCGGCGAAGATCGCTTGCCGTTGGGCTGAGCGATCAGGCTGTTAGCTCTGAAATTCCTCGTAGGCGCGCAACGCTTCGGCGGCATACATCAACGACGGGCCGCCGCCCATATAAACGGCAACCGCCAGGGTTTCCGTAAGCTGCTCACGGCTCACCCCCAGACGCACCAGCGCTTTCACATGAAAGCCGATGCAGCCATCACAGCGCGTGGCAACCCCGATGGCTAAAGCGATCAATTCCTTTTGCAACTCCGAAAGCACGCCCGGTGCCATCGCCGCTTTCGCCATTGCGCCAAAGCCGACCATGGTTCCTTCCGCATCCTTGCGAAACCCGGCTAGCGCCTGATTAATGTCCTGGGTGATCTGCTTGTATGACTTACTGGCCATGGCGTGTTATCGGGTCGAGATTTGGTTGACCTTACAGGTATTCATACCCAACAGGGTGTAAGCCGGGCAGAAGCGGAAGATGCCGGTAGCCAGTGGTACCACACCAATCCAGCCCCACAGGCCGATGGTTCCGGTCGCGGCGAGTAGAATCAAAATCACCCCAACGACAATGCGAACGATTCGATCCGGTGTTCCTACATTGAACTTCATGGCGATACCTCTCGTGGTAGATACAACAAACGATGACATCGATAAAACAGCTATTCCGGCAGACAAATCTGTCTACGCCAAACTGCCACTAACGTCCGCACTGCTAGGGCGGCAATCAGCACACTGAGAAAAATCAACAATCCATAGCCCAAGGCGACGAACAGCGTGGCGTTCAGATAAGTACTCATAATCAGAGTCGCCAGCGTGAATGCAGCTAAGGGAAAGGTGCAAGCCCAGGTTGAAAGAAAAAAAGGTAAGCGAAGGAAACGCGGCGCGTTACTGGCTAACAGCAGGGCCAAAAATAAGGCTGTGTAATAAAGCACCCGCGCGAACACATCAAGTCCGCCGACTAGATGAGTGTAAGAAATGAAGCCAACGGACGGCGGGGCCATCAGGATAAACAAAGTCGGGACCAGCCGAGCGGGCAGAGTCTCATGAAAAATCAACCGATTTAGGATGATCGACAGCATCACAATCCAAAACACCATCCCGACGCTGAAGAAAAACCAAGACAGCTCCGGCGACCCCAGCCGGACCCCGGCGATTGGGATTACGATGTTACCGACTACCGGGATGAACCAGGAAGGATTCGCGTGCTGAATGGTGTAATGCGCATGATGGAGCCAACTGCCAAAAATCACCACGGTTAAAACCAGATGCAGCACTGCCCCCACCACCCACAGCCCATAGGCGATACTGGGTGCCGTCTCCAAGTAACAGATGGCCAGCAACAAGAGGGAAATTGAAATCGTCGGAAAAAAGCTGAGTCGGATCGGATGGCGCATTTCCATCTTAACAGCCTGGGGATAACGGACCGCCTTTAAGCCGTAAAACACCAACAGCAACCCAAACAGTGCGCTCGCCACGCCACGAAGCCCTTCACCGACAAAGACCGGCATTCCCAAAACAGCATGGGCTTTGAGCCAGACCAGAGTCAAACCGGCTATGCCCATGACAGTTGCAAAAATAGCCACCGGCAAATGTTCGAGCCGCTGCCCGGAAACATTCTGCGACGCTGTGGCAGGAGGTGAAGAGATAACAGGGTCCATGGGTGAAATCTGTCCGCTAATGGAGGAGCTTAAGCCAATCGAGGCTCTCGAAGCAGCGACATCATAATCCGAAGCGAATTTCGTATTTAATATATTATGATTAACTAATATTCCGAATCAATGATTAAAATTCAAAATTCATATTATATTATTTAAATCAATTAATTAGACCTTTTCGAGCGCCTTGTCGGCCGAGGCTGGCCGAGGCGCGTCCCGGACGGTTTATACGGATTATCGCCCCCACGGAATTCGACACGGATCGGCGTACCCCACAGTTGTAACCGCTTTCGGTAGACCCCGATCAAATAGCGCCGATAAGCCTCTGGCACATGATTGATACGGTTACCGTGAATGATGATCATCGGCGGATTCTGGCCACCTTGATGCGCATAGCGCAGTTTGATGCTATGACCTTGCACCAGGGGCGGCTGATGGGCGGCAACCGCATCTTCCAGAATACGGGTTAATTCCGGGGTGGATAATTTGCGGGTCGCGGCGGAATAAGCGGTCCGCACTGACCCCAACAACTCGCCAACGCCGGTTCCATGCAGCGCGGAAATAAAGTGAATCTTGGCAAAATCGAGAAACCCCAACCGACGGTCAAGCTCGCTTTTCACCTGAGCGCGCGTATCCGGGTCAAGGTGATCCCATTTATTGACCGCAATCACCAACGCCCGGCCACTATCCAACACCAGGCCCAACAAACTGGCATCCTGGTCGCTGATGCCCTGGCGCGCATCCAACACCAACACGACCACATGAGCCTGATCAATGGCTTGCAGCGCTTTGATGACGCTGAATTTTTCCACGGTTTCGCTGATACGCGAACGGCGGCGCACCCCAGCGGTGTCAATGAGGATGTAGCGTTGCCCGTCCCGCTCGAAGGGGACAGCGACGCTATCGCGGGTGGTGCCGGGCATATCGGAAGCCAGCATCCGCTCCTCACCCAGCAGCCGATTGACCAAGGTGGATTTACCGACGTTAGGCCGCCCTACCACCGCCAGCTTGATCGCATCCTCTGGCGTCTCCGCAGCCTCGATCTGACTGTTGTCATCCAGTTCAGCCGTGGTTGCCAGCGCGGCAAACACCTCGCCCATCAAGGCTTCAATGCCCTGATTGTGTTCGGCAGCGATCACATGCAAAGCTTCCAAGCCCAGCGCATGAAAATCGGCGCTAATCACATCTGGGTCACGATGTTCCGCTTTGTTGATGACCAAATGAACCGGCTTGCCGGTGCGGCGTAATTGATCGGCGATATCCTGATCAGCGACGGTCAGCCCGGCGCGACCGTCTACCAGCAATAAAACCAGATCCGCCTCCTCAATCGCGCGCCACGCCTGGCGGGCCACTAAACCGCTGATGCCCTCGTCGTCACTGGTTAGCCCGCCGGTATCGACCACGACATAAGGGCCGGGGCCACGTTGACCCATCCCATAGCGGCGGTCACGGGTCAAGCCGGGCAAATCGGCGACCAGCGCATCGCGGGTGCGCGTCAAGGCATTGAAGAGAGTGGATTTACCGACGTTGGGTCGGCCGACCAGAGCGATAACGGGAAGCATGATGAGTACAATACAAGTCAAGTTCTAAGATCAGCATTATGCCTAAAAACACGTTCTTAAGTGACAAAATCACCTAAGGCGGCTAGCGGATGATTTTTATGATTTGCCTGATCGAAACTTCCATTTATCGACTATATTTTGAAAGGTTATTATTAGAGGCTGATTCGCAGAGAGAATAGGTATGTTACCCAATCAAATTCCCGTCAAAACGGCTAAAGGTCTGGAAGAAATCGAGAAACGAACTTACGGCCTATTACCTAGCCTGCGACTTGTTCTTATTATGGTCAATGGTCGACTCACCGTCACTGAGCTTGCCAAGAAGCTGGCGGGTTTTGGCGAAATTGCATCGGCTTTAGCGCAATTGGAGCAGGACGGATTTGTTGCCGCCAAGCCTGATTCAAACGAAATCGTTACGCCTTCAAAACCAGCGATAAAGAAGGACACTCCAAACTCGCATCCAGAGTTTAATTTGGAAAAAGCGAAAGGATTTATTCGTTTTGTTTTGTTAGGAGCCATGGGACCTACCGCCGAGCGGCGGATTAACCGTATTGAAGCGACCACAACCACCGAAGAATTGCGAGTCGAGCTTGATGCGATTCACGATATGTTGCCAAAGGTCCTTTCCAAGCGAGAGGCCCAACAAGCCTGGAATCAATTGCAGCCCATCATGACTTCAATAGCCGGACCCCCCACTTAATTTACTGGCTTCTCTAGGCTGTCAACGCTATTGTAGCCGTGCTACGTTATTCCCCGTCACCTCATCGATCAAATTCTGCTTTTTGCGTCGGATTTTAGCGAAAGCTTTTCTGGAACTACCTGCTTGCCTATCGAACCCTGGCTCGCTTTTGTGCTGGCCTCCGCCATTCTCCTAGTCATTCCTGGGCCGACGATCCTAACGGTGATCAGTTATTCCGTCGCGCATGGCCAACGGGCCAATCTTCCGCTGATTGCAGGCGTCGCTCTTGGTGATTGCACCGCGCTGGCTTTATCCCTGCTCGGTTTGGGAGCGCTATTGGCCGCTTCCGCTTTGTGGTTCACTGTGATCAAACTCATCGGCGGTTTGTATTTGCTCTATCTCGGTTTTAAGCTGTTGACCGCACCGATTGCGACTGCCGATAGCCCTTTGCCTGGCGCGCCCACTTCGCGCTGGCGTTTGTTTCTCAATACTTACCTGGTGACGGCGCTCAATCCAAAGGGAATCGTTTTCTTCGTGGCCTTTCTCCCGCAATTTATTGACCATCGCGCCAATGTCACTTTGCAACTGTGGATTCTGGCAGGGACTTTTGTGGTGATGGCCATCATCAATTCGTCGCTTTACGCCGTTTTTGCCGCCTCAGCACGGGCTATGCTGGCCTCCGCGCGTGCCCAGCGGCGCTTTAATACCGTCGGCGGCTCGCTGCTGGGAGCGGCCGGACTATGGGCCTTGTTAGCGCGACGCACCGCCTAACGCGGGGGAGCGATCCTGGCAAATTTCTGGTAGTCTTCTCTGTTTCACCGTCAATCCCTCCTCGCCCACCCCTTCCATGACCTCTTTGTTCCGGACTCGCGTCAAAATTTGCGGGATTACTCGACCCGAAGACGGCGTACTAGCCGCCAGTTTAGGCGCTGACGCCATCGGGCTGGTCTTCCATCGGCCCAGCCCCCGGTTTGTCGATCCGGAAACGGCCCGATCGATCATCGCTACGCTACCGCCCTTCGTGACTCCTGTTGGCCTATTCAGAAATGAAGAGGCGGCAGCGGTTCGCGCCGTTCTCTCAGCCGTACCGCTGGCGATGCTGCAATTCCACGGCGATGAAGACCCAGACTATTGCGCTGCCTTTGGAAGGCCTTATCTCAAAGCCGTACCAATGGGGGCGAATGCCGAGGTAGCCGATTACGAGCAACGCTTCGCTACCGCAACCGCCCTCTTGCTCGACAGCCACGGCGGCAACACAATGGGCGGCAGCGGCCATGGCTTTGACTGGAGCAAGATTCCAGCCAAGCGCCGCAAACTGTTGATTTTGGCCGGTGGCCTCCATCCCGGCAATATCAGCGCCGCCATCCGCGAGGTTCGGCCCTATGCCGTCGATGTCAGTAGCGGCGTCGAAACCGCTAAAGGCATCAAGGATACCGAACTGATGCGCGCATTCCTGCAAGGTGTCTACGACTGTGAAAGCCATGCCCAATAAGACAGTGGATTACAGCCAATTCCCCGACGCAACCGGCCATTTCGGTCGTTACGGCGGTCGCTTCGTCGCCGAAACGCTGATGGAAGCGTTGCATGAACTGAATGAAGCCTGGCAAGGCTGTCGCAACGATCCCGAATTCCTAAGCGAGCTGGATAAAGATCTGGCGCGTTATGTCGGCCGACCGACGCCGCTCTATCATGCCGAGCGCTGGAGCCGACAGCTTGGCGGTGCCCAAATCTATCTCAAACGCGAAGATCTCAATCACACCGGCGCGCACAAGATCAACAATACGGTCGGTCAAGCGTTGCTGGCCGCGCGGATGGGCAAAACCCGCTTGATCGCCGAAACCGGTGCCGGGCAACATGGGGTTGCTTCTGCGACGGTCGCCGCCCGGCTGGGCATGGAATGCGTGGTGTACATGGGTACCGAGGACATCAAGCGACAAGCGTTAAACGTGTATCGAATGCGTCTGCTGGGGGCGACAGTGCAACCGGTCAGCTCCGGCTCACGCACCCTCAAGGATGCGCTAAATGAAGCTCTGCGCGACTGGGTAACCAACGTTGACGATACCTTTTATATGATTGGTACGGTCGCTGGCCCTCATCCTTACCCGCTGATGGTGCGGGAATTTCAGGCGGTGATCGGTCGTGAGACGCGCGAACAGATGCTAGCCGATCATGGCTGCCTGCCGGATGCGCTGGTGGCTTGCGTGGGTGGCGGCTCCAACGCCATCGGTCTGTTTCATCCTTTCCTGAACGATAGCGAAGTCGCCATCTACGGGGTTGAAGCCGCTGGGTCTGGCATCGACAGCGGCCGCCATGCCGCTACCCTGTGCGCCGGTCAGCCGGGCGTCCTGCACGGTAATCGCACGTATCTACTCAATGATCCCAATGGTCAGATTATTGAGACGCATTCGGTTTCCGCTGGTTTGGATTATCCCGGCGTCGGGCCGGAACATGCCTGGCTTAAGGATATCGGTCGCGCCCAGTATGTCGCTGTTACCGATGACGAGGCCCTCAAGGCTTTCCACACGCTCACCCGCAGCGAGGGGATCATTCCTGCTCTGGAAAGCAGCCACGCCCTGGCCTATGCCGCCAAGCTGGCTCCCACCCTGCGGCCGGATCAGCGCATCGTCATTAATCTGTCAGGGCGCGGCGACAAGGATATTTACACCGTCGCCACGCTGGAAGGTACTCAACTTTAAGGCGCTTGACCCCATGAATCGCATCGCCCGCTGTTTCGAAGCTTTGCAACGCAACCATCGCAAGGCCCTGATTCCCTACATCACCGCTGGTGACCCACGCCCGGAAATAACCGTTCCCATCATGCACGCGCTCGTCAAGGCTGGGGCAGATATCATCGAGATGGGGGTGCCGTTCTCTGACCCGATGGCCGATGGCCCCGTCATTCAAAAAGCCTGCGAGCGTGCCCTGGCCCACGGGATGTCCTTGCGCGGCGTGCTGGATCTGGCGCGGGAATTTCGCCGCACCGACACCCAAACACCGATCGTCTTGATGGGTTATCTCAATCCCATTGAATCAATGGGTCATGACGCTTTCGTGGCTAACGCTCGCGATGCGGGCGTCGATGGGGTGCTGACAGTCGATTTACCGCCGGAAGAGGCCGCCGAGTTAGCCAGCGCACTGGATAACCACGGCATCGCCCCCATTTTCTTGTTGGCACCGACCACTTCTGAACAGCGCATCCAGCAGATCGCCAGGATGGCGCGCGGGTATCTTTATTATGTGTCGCTCAAAGGCGTGACCGGTTCAGCGACTCTTAATGTCGGCGAAGTCGCCGATAAATTGGCCGCGATCCGCGCCCATACCGATTTACCGCTGGGAGTGGGTTTCGGGATCAAAGACCCGCCGACCGCTGCCGCCATCGCGGCGGTGGCCGATGCCGTGGTGGTTGGCAGCGCGCTGGTGGTCAAAATGGGTGAACTGGCCGACGATCCTGAGAGGATGCGCCGGGAAGTCGGTGCATTAGCCACCGCCATGCGCCAGGCGATGGATCAAAATTGCGTAACCGCTGCATAAGTCGACTGAATATCAATCCCCAGAGCGCGCTAACTGGCGCAGCCACTTGAGCGGAACCGAACGCCCTTGCAACGCTGGACATCATCATGAGCTGGTACGAAAAGCTGGTCCCCTCGCGGATTCGCACCGACGGCCGCAACAAACATCAAGTTCCCGAAGGACTCTGGAACAAGTGTGCGGAATGCGGGGCGGTGCTTTACGGCGCAGAGCTTGAGCGCAATCTCCAGGTGTGCCCCAAATGCGGCCATCACATGTATCTGGCGGCCCGTAAGCGGCTGCTAAGCTTCCTCGACGAAGATAGCCCCACTGAAATCGGCGATGATATTGAGCCTATTGATTTCCTGAAATTTAAAGACGGCAAAAAATACAAAGATCGGCTGATTCAGGGGCAAAAAACCAGCAACGAGAAAGATGCGCTGATCGCCATGCGCGGTCAGCTTAAGGGCATTCCGGTTGTTGCAGCCGCTTTTGAGTTTGAGTTCATGGCCGGTTCGATGGGATCAGTGGTTGGAGAACGTTTCGTCCGGGCCGCGCAAACTGCTCTTAACAGCCATATCCCCTTTATTTGTTTTACCGCCAGCGGTGGAGCGCGGATGCAGGAGGCGCTGGTCTCGCTGATGCAAATGGCTAAGACCAGCGCGGTGCTGACGCGATTGGCCGAACGCGGCGTTCCATATCTGGCGGTACTGACCAATCCCACCACGGGCGGGGTTTCCGCCAGCCTGGCGATGCTGGGCGATATCAACATCGCTGAACCCAAGGCGTTGATTGGCTTCGCTGGCCCACGCGTCATCGAGCAGACCGTCCGCGAAAAGCTGCCGGAAGGCTTCCAACGCAGCGAGTTCCTGCTTGAGCATGGTGCCATTGATATGATCATCGACCGGCGGGAACTGCGCGACCGCATAGCCGTTCTGCTAGCCATGCTGACCGGTCGCGACGCGCTAACGGCGGCCTAAGGACAATCACTTGGTCATGGCCGCCCTCTCCACGCCGCGTTTTACTCGCCTTGATGACTGGCTCACCTGGCAGGAAACCCTGCATCCGCGCGCTATCGACCTGGGGCTGGAGCGGGTGCGGGAGGTTTGGCGGCGCTTACATCCAGAAGCGCTACCGTCGGTGGTCATCACGGTGGGAGGCACTAACGGCAAAGGTTCCTGTGTCGCTTTTCTGGAAGCGATTCTGTGTGCGGCGGGTTATACGGTCGGCGCTTACACCTCCCCCCATCTGTTGCGCTATAACGAACGGATTCGGCTGAACGGCCAAGCGATTGACGACGACGCCCTTTGCCAGGCCTTCGCCCGTATCGATGCAGCCCGCGCTGATCTCTCCCTGACTTACTTCGAGTTCGGCGCTCTGGCTGCGCTGGATCTGTTCCGACAGGCTGAATTAGCCGTTATGGTGCTGGAAGTTGGACTTGGCGGCCGCCTGGATGCCGTCAACGCTGTCGATGCCGATGCTGCCCTGATTGCCAGTATTGATCTTGATCACATGGAATGGCTGGGGCCGGATCGCGATGCTATCGGTTATGAAAAAGCAGGCATCTATCGCCCCGACCGACCCGCAATCTGTGCCGATCCGCATCCGCCAGCCGGATTAATTGATCAGGTGCAGACGGTGGGTGCCCGCCTCCAGCTCGTCGGCCGAGATTACCATTTTATGCGCACTGACCTGGGCTGGCGCTGGTGGAACAGCACGCTACAGTTCGATGCGTTGCCATTGCCGGTGCTGGCGGGCGATCATCAGCTTGGCAACGCCGCTGCCGTTCTGGCAACCCTGGTCAGCCTGGCTGACTGTTTACCAGTCAGCATCGACGCGATTCGCGCTGGTTTAACGAAGGCGCGAATCGCTGGGCGATTTGAGGTTTTTCCCGGAACGGTTGAGTGGATCATGGATGTTGCGCATAATCCTCATGCAGCCAGAGCGCTCGCTGCTAACCTGAAGGATCGGCCCTGCGCTGGGCAAACTTTGGCAGTTGTCGGCTTGCTGGCCGATAAAGATGCTGCTGGCGTTATCGCAGCGTTGACCGAGGTAGTAGACCACTGGTATACGGTCACGCTTGACGGGCCACGCGGTCGCACAGCGACAGACCTGGCCAGGATGTTGCAAGCGACGGGCATCCGCGCTACCCCCTGTGCTGACCCGCTTGCCGCCTGTCAATCTGTTAAGGCGGCTGCGAAGTCCGGTGATCGCATTGTGGCGTTCGGTTCTTTTCACCTGGTCGCTCCCGTTTTAGCCGCACAGCCCTGGTCTTCCCATGACCCCCTCTCGCCTCCAAGGGAGGTTTAACCGATGGACAATCGACTAACCCAACGTTTGGTCGGCGCTGGCGTCATCGCTGCGCTGGCGGTGATTTTCGTGCCGGAAATTCTCAATAAGCGGGACCCATCGGCCGTCGAAAGGGCGAGCGTTGCTCGGCCGCCTTCGCTTCAGCCGCCACCCAAATCCGAGCAACCGGCGCTCACCTTCTCAAAAGCACCGACGCCGACCCCGACAGTTAACAACCCACCCCCTCTGCCTTCGCCTTCGCCTGCGTCGGCTGATCCACCAACACCAGTGCCGCAAGATGCTGAGCCGGCTTCTGTGACAGCGGACGCGCCTGACGCTCGCCCGGAGCTGGACGTTTCACCGGAATCGACTCCGGCAGCGCCGTCTGTCAAGCCGCGCACGCCGATCCCCAATCCGCCCGTCGCGTCACCGACTCCACCGCCGACAAGTCGCCCCTCTACTCCAGTCGTGGCCGAGAATCCTGCGCCAGCACCTTCGCGGCAATTGCCGCCCCGCTCCACGCGCATCGCTCCAGCTACGCCACCTGCGGTCCCTGTGAAAACGGATAGCGATCAGATCGCCCGCGAAGAGGCGGCCCGGCGCAAAGCGGCCCAGGAAGCGGCCGCCAAAGCGCGCGCAAAAGCCGAGGCTGAACGAAACGCCGCCGCCAAAGCGCGGGCGGAAGCCGCACGACAGACAGCCCAGGCTGAAATGGCTCGACGCAAGGCTCAGATGGAAATAGAACGCAGCAATGCCGCCAAGGCGGAAGCCATGCGCATGGAAACAGCGCAAAGCGCACTGCTCAACCCCTCTAACTCCTCGCCTGCTGAAGCATTGGCCGCGCAAGCAGAAGCGACCCGTGCAGCGGAGGCCACGCGGCGTGCGGCGGCGCGGGCTGAAGCAGCCAAAAAAGCCCAGGCCGAAGCGGCGCAAAAGGCAGCGCAAGCTGAACGCGCACAAGTCGAAGCGGCGCAAGCTGAAGCGGCTCGCCGTAAGGCGCAAGCCGAAGCGACGGCGGCGCGCGATCCGGTCAGGAAGCGCGTTGACGCTGCGGCAAACACCCCCAATAAACCCAATGCCGACGATCCCACGCCAGCGTCTGCGCAAAGCCCGCGAACGGCGACGCCTAAACCAGTGTCACCCCCGGCCACTCCCCTGCCGAAAATCCAGCTACTCGCCAAATCGGAAATCCCAACGGCCACGCCGCGCCCACCCGCACCGCAATCCAGTAATCCCTTGCCACCAACCGCTAGACCCCAGCCAGCCCCGACGGGTGGAGGCTCCGTGGCCGGCAGTTACGTTCTTCCAGAAAACGCCAACGCCCTACGGGATCATTTTCGCAGCCAAAATGTTCGGGTTGCGGTCGAGCGTGTTACCGTCAACGGGCGACTGATGTACCAAGTCCGCGTCTGGCGTTAAGGGGTACGGCGCTGCATGAATTGGGTGGATTACCTCATCATTATTATCATTGGCCTGTCGGTTCTGGTTGGGCTTTGGCGTGGTCTGCTACGAGAGGTGGTGTCGGTGGCCACCTGGATTGCAGCCTTCGCCATCGCCTTTCTGTTTGCGCCAGATGCGGCCACTTATCTGCCTCCCGCACTCGATATTCCCTCGTTACGGGTTGGAGCGGCTTTCGGCGGGCTTTTTCTAACCACGTTGATCCTTGGCTGGCTGGTCGGCATCCTGGCCTCCCGGCTGGTCGATTACACCAATCTTCAGGGTGTTGATCGGGTGCTGGGCATGGCCTTCGGCATGGTGCGCGGCGCAGCGGTCATCACCTTGCTGGTGATGCTGGCTGGCGTGACGCCACTTCCTAAAGATCCGTGGTGGCAGCAAGCGCAATTGCTTGGGCATTTTCAGAGCAGCGCGCTTTGGCTGCGCGGCTTTTTGCCACCGGAATTAGCTCAGTACATTCGTTTTAACTAAGTTTTAGCGACCCCGACGGCGACCACCGTCCTGGCGGAGGGCAAGCACATGTGCGGAATCATCGGCATCGCCGGACGGTCTCCAGTCAACCAAAGCTTGTTCGATGGCTTGACGGTGCTCCAGCACCGAGGCCAGGATGCGGCTGGCATCGTAACCTGCCAGGATGGGCGTCTGTTTCTGCGTAAAGATAACGGCCTGGTGCGGGATGTGGTGCGAACCCGCCACATGCTCAACTTGCATGGCAACATCGGTATTGCGCATGTCCGCTACCCGACCGCGGGCAGCGCGGATTCGGCGGAAGCACAGCCGTTTTACGTTAATTCCCCATTTGGCATCACGCTGGCGCATAACGGTAATTTGACCAATTCGGCGGAATTGAAAGATGAGCTGTTCCGCTCTGATCTACGCCACATCAACACCAACTCCGATTCCGAAATTCTGCTGAACGTCTTCGCGCACGAATTACAGCAGCGCAGTAAATTGTCGGTGGAACCGGATGATATCTTTGCCGCAATGGCGGCGGTCCATAGGCGGGTGCGTGGGGCTTATGCCGCTGTCATGCTGATCGTCGGCTTTGGCCTGGTGGCCTTTCGTGATCCGAACGGCATTCGCCCGCTGGTGTTTGGGCGTCGCGAAACGGAACAAGGCGCTGAATATATGGTCGCCTCTGAAAGCGTCGCTTTGGATGTGCTGGGCTTTAAGCGGGTACGCGACGTGGCTCCGGGTGAGGTCGTACTGTTCGATTTGGAGGGTCGGATTCATGCCCGCCAATGCGCCGAACACCCGACCTACTCACCCTGTATTTTCGAGTTTGTCTATCTGGCCCGACCGGATTCCATTATCGATCAGGTCTCAGTCCACAAAGCCCGATTGCGGATGGGCGAGTATTTAGCCGAGAAAATCCTCCGAGTCTGGCCGGAACATGATATTGATGTGGTGATTCCGATCCCGGACACCAGCCGCACCGCCGCTTTGCAAATGGCCTCGATTTTGGGGCTTAAATATCGAGAAGGCTTCATTAAAAACCGCTATATCGCCCGCACTTTCATCATGCCGGGGCAAAAAACCCGAAAGAAATCGGTACGGCAAAAACTCAATCCCATCGACTTGGAATTTCGTGGCAAAAACGTGCTGTTAGTGGACGATTCTATTGTTCGCGGCACGACTTCTGAACAGATTATTCAGATGGCCCGCGAAGCAGGTGCTCGTCGGGTTTATTTTGCCTCGGCCGCACCGCCAGTACGCTATCCCAACGTCTATGGGATCGACATGCCAGCCGCCCATGAGCTGATCGCCCACGGCCGCACCGAGGACGAAATAGCGCGGGCCATCGGCGCTGATTATTTAATCTTTCAGGATTTGGCCGATTTGGAAGAAGCCGTACGGCGCGGTAATCCCCGTTTACAACGGTTTGACTCATCTTGCTTTACCGGCGAGTACGTGACCGGCGATATTGATCGCGATTATCTGGAATGCCTGGCGCGCGACCGCTCCGACGCGGCTAAAGCACCCAAAAATCCCCACGCTGAAAGCGCGATTATCGATTTGCACAATAACGCCTGAGTTTCAGGTTTTGACAGCGACGTTTTAACCTTTTAGTCTACCGCCAGCGCCGATTTGAGTTCTCAGCTTGCAGGCGCTTAACAAATATTGCTAAAGCGGGTCGAGCCTGCCCTGGGTGATCCGCGAGCGGGTTTTTTCATGCCCGCGTTCTGGCGGCGCTGTCAAGCGCTGTCGTCCCTTTCCACTCAGCGCGGAGATTTCCTTCGAATGAATCCTATCGATGATATCGCTGATCTTGGTTTTGCCAGCCGGGCGGTGCGCGCCGGCCAGGTTCGTACCCCGGAGGGCGAGCACGCCGAGCCGATTTTCCTCACCTCCAGCTTCGTGTTCGCTAATGCCGCCGAAGCCGCCGCCCGGTTCAGTAGCGGCGTCGGCAATATCTATTCTCGCTTCACCAATCCCACGGTGCGGGTCTTCCAGGAACGGCTGGCGGCATTGGAAGGGGGTGAAGCCTGTATCGCCACCAGCTCAGGGATGGCGGCGATTCTCGCGACCTGTATGGCTTTGCTGAAAAGCGGCGACCATATCGTCTCGGCCAATGCGGTTTTCGGTACCACCGTTTCCCTGTTCAATCAGTATTTAAGCAAGTTTGGCGTGGCCACGACCTACGTGCGCTTGAGCGATTTAAGCGCCTGGCAGGCGGCGATCCAGCCGAATACCCGTCTGCTTTACTTGGAAACCCCCTCCAATCCATTGATGGAATTGGCTGATATTCGCGCCCTGGCCGATCTGGCTCACGCCCATGATTGTCTGTTGGTCGTCGATAATTGCTTCTGCACTCCCGCCTTGCAACTTCCCTTTAAACTCGGTGCCGATCTGGTCATCCATTCAGGCACGAAATATCTGGATGGCCAGGGCCGCTGTGTTGGTGGCGCTGTCGTTGGCGACCGGCAACGGGTCGGGACGGATATTTATGGCTTTCTCCGCACCGCTGGCCCTACGCTCAGCCCGTTTAATGCCTGGGTGTTCCTCAAGGGGCTGGAAACGTTGACTTTAAGGATGCGCGCCCACAGCGAGGCGGCCTTACAACTGGCGCGCTGGCTGGAAACCCAATCGGCGGTGGAGCGGGTTTATTATCCTGGTCTGCCATCCCACCCGCAGCATGAGCTGGCAAAACGGCAACAGAGCGGTTTTGGCGGCATCGTCTCTTTCGATTTGCGCGGCGGGCGGGAGGCGGCCTGGGCACTCATCGACGCCACGCGCCTGTTTTCCATCACCGCCAATCTGGGCGACGCCAAGAGCACCATTACCCATCCGGCCACGACCACGCATGGCCGCTTGACGCTCCAGGAACGTGCGGCTGCTGGCATCGGTGAGGGCTTGGTGCGAATTTCAGCCGGTTTGGAGGATGTCGCTGATCTGCAAACGGATCTGCAACGTGGCTTCCATGTGCTGGGATAAGCCAATGATCAAGGCCATCACCTTCGATCTGGATGATACGCTGTGGGACATTTGGCCGGTGGTCGAACGCGCCGAGCAGTTATTGCATGAGTGGCTGGCAGCCCATTATCCCCGCATTCCAAAACAGTTCACCCCGCTAGAACTGCGCAACCTGTGCGGGGAGATGGCCACAGCCCAGCCTGAAATCGCCCACGACCGCACCCGCTTGCGTAAGGTGGCATTGCAATGGGCGGCCAGTCGCAGCGGTTACACGGCCTTTGACGTAGAGGCTGCTTTCGCGGTGTTCTACGCGGCACGCAACGCCGTTGAGTTATTTGCAGAGGTGCGACCGGTTTTGGAACGGTTGGCACAGCGCTACACGCTGGCCTCGCTCTCCAACGGCAATGCTGACGTGCGTTTGATCGGCCTGGATGACGTATTCAGCTTTTCGCTCAATGCGATGGATGTGGGCGCGGCAAAGCCCGAACGGCGGATGTTTGAATTAGCGTGCGCTCGGCTGGGCGCGCGCCCGGCGCAGATTGTTCATGTCGGCGACGATCCAGAACAGGATGTACAAGGTGCTACTAACGCCGGATTTCGCACGGTATGGCTCAACCGCACCGGTCGGGATTGGCCGGGGGGAGCCACTGCCGATGCGGAAGTAGGCGATCTGCAAGAGCTGGAAGCCGTGTTGACCGCCTGGGAACAGGAGACTGGCTAAACTGTGCTGCGCTCACCAGGGAATGGGTTGGCCATCGCGAAAGAAGCCGCCGCTGGGGCCATCATCGGCAAGCGTCGCCGCCCAGACGATCCCCGCAGCGCCCTGTTCCACTGCCCGCTCAGCGTTTGGTCCGCCCATCTCGGTGCGCACCCAGCCTGGGCAGACTGAATTAACCAGAATATTGGAGCCTCGCGTCTCCGCCGCCAAAATGCGGGTTAGCGCGTTCAGAGCGGTCTTGGAAATGCGATAGGCTGGCGATTTTCCCTCCATATCGCTCAGTTGCCCCATACCGCTGGAGACGTTGACGATACGGCCATAGTGCTGTTGTTTCATCAACGGGGCCAGCTCCTGCGCCAAGAGCAATGGCCCGTACAGATTGGTTTTGAGAGTCGTCGATAGCGTTTCCAGGCTGGTATTAAATACGCTGGCCCCGCCAACATCCTCGGTGCCGTGAATATCGAGATAAACACCGGCATTGTTGACCAGAATATCAACCCGCCCGCAGCGGCTGTGGATGAAGGCACCCAGATCGGCAATGCTGGTTTCCGAAGACACATCCAGCGGCTGAAACAGGACATCCAACCCCTCCGCCAGCAATTTCTCGATCGCCGCCTCACCTCGGCTGGCGTTGCGGCACGTCGCGATGACGCGAATCTCCCGTTTCGCCAATTGCCGAACCGTCTCCAACCCCAATCCGCGATTGGACCCTGTAACCACTGCGATGGGTTTGATGCTCTTACCGCTTAACATTGTTTTACCCCCGGCGTCTCACCCTTGCTATTGGGCGGCTTGTAGCGGTTACTCTTACGTCTGGCAGTTGCCGATTTGATACAAACTATTGAAAATAATAATAGAGTATCTTACTAACCACAAAACATAAAGAGGTTTGCTGCAAGATTCGGCACACCACTCAGTCTGGCCTAGCGCCCAGTGCTAAGCGGTGGGCTGTGGTGCGGGTGAGTGGGGGCACGTGGCCATCGACGTGCCCCTGCTAGGGTTTTATCTGACTGAACCAGCTTCAAGCATCAGGGAGGGGCTTAACCGGCGAATTTCTTCACCCAGGCAACATACTGATCCATCCACCCTTGAAAGAATTTTCGGCTGCCCTCGCCAATGTTGCCTGCATGGTCGAATAAGCCATCTTTCATCTGAATAAACATCTCTGGCTGATTAAGAGTCGGCATATTGAGACAAGCCAGGATATTGCGCAGATGCTGTTGTGCTAGAGCAGTGCCGGTTGCACCCGGTGAAATGCCCATGACGGCGGTCGGCTTACCGAACCAGGCGCTCTGACCATAGGGACGTGAAGCATGATCAATAGCGTTTTTGAGTACGCCCGGAATTGAGCGGTTGTATTCCGGCGTTACGAACAAGACCCCTTGCGCCGCTGCAATATCCGCTTTCAGTTGCTTGACTGATTCTGACGGATCGGCATCATCATCCTGATTATAAAGCGGTAAATTGCCAATCTGCACCTGTTTAAAGCTAAAGTCAGCCGGTGCCAGTTTGGCCAGTGCGTCCGCCAGCTTTCGATTCAGCGAGTCGCGCCGCAAACTGCCGACAACCACAGCGATAGCGTAATGTGCCATCAGGAATCTCCCGAAAAATGATTGATAGGAACTAACGTATAGTGTACATGGCGAGCCTTTACTGCATGGCCTAAAATGGTAGTATAATGCTAGGCAGTGTCATTATTATGGGCTATCACGGGAGGCTTAACATGAGTACCTTCGTCGCAGTCAGTTACGACAGCGTTCATAAGGCTGAGGAAGTCAGGCTACGTCTGTTGCAGATGCAGAAAGACTATCTGGTGGATCTGGAAGATGCTGTAGTCGCGTTTCGTGACACCAATGGTAAAGTAAAACTCAATCAGATCAATAACCTGACCGCAACCGGAGCCGTATCCGGCAGTTTCTGGGGATTATTGATTGGCATGATCTTTCTAAACCCACTGCTCGGTGTAGCAGTCGGTGCGGCCAGCGGCGCGCTTAGCGGTGCTTTGACCGATATCGGCATCAATGACAACATGATGAAAGACATGGCGGCCCAACTCAAACCGGGCAGTTCCATCCTGTTTGTGTTGATCAAGCACTTTACGCCTGACAAAGTGCTGGCCGAATTGGCAGGCACTGGAGGTCGAGTCATTAAAACCTCACTCTCCCATGAGGATGAGGCCAAATTACAGGCCGCGCTGGATACCATCAAAGCGCAAACGCAACCGGCAACGCCAACACTCGATAAACCCGCCTGATCAAAGCTAACTCTGCATGGGCGGCCCTGCTCTGCAAAGCAGGGTCGCATAAAAGTTGGCTGATCGATCAATACAACAGACAGTCCTGGCGCACTGCTGCGAAAGCTGACCTTTCCTGCCGCCACTGAGCCGCTAAATCGGCTAAATCAGCGCCTCCTTTCTCTAAAGCCAGGCGCAACCCATCATCTCCGGCCAATAAATCGATGGCTGGAACATCGGCAACGAACTCATAGGGTTTCTCGCGCCAAGTAAATACCTCCGGCGCAACCCGTTTCACACTTTGCAAAAAAGCGACGCCGACTGCATAGGAGTCGAAGCGATATTGCTCGGTTATGTGAATCTGGACGCCGCCGCACGTCTGGCCAGCGTGTTTTTGGAACTTTGGACGAAAATACAGCGGACGGAATCGACAACCGGGCAGGTCATACCGCGCCAGTTCGGCAGCCAACGCTTCAGGATCGATCCCCGGCGCGCCAGCCACTTCAAACGGCCGACAGGTCCCCCGCCCCTCGGAAAGCTCGGTCGCTTCCACCAGACACATGCCAGGGTAAACCAGAGCAGTATCGACCGTCGGCATATTGGGCGAGGGGTAAATCCAGGGTAGTCCGGTCTGCGCAAAATCCATGTCCCGCTGCCAACCGCGCATCGGCACAATCTCCAGATCGCACTGTACGCCTCGCTGCTGGACATAGCGTGCCATCTCGCCCGCCGTTAGGCCATGGCGATTCGGCACAGGATGTAAGCCGACGAACGATTCAAAACCGGGTTTGATCAGATTGCCTTCCAGAGTCACGCCATTGATCGGATTAGGGCGGTCACAGACGATAACCCGCACACCGGCCTGACCCGCTGCCTCCATGCATAAAGCCATCGTCCAGACGAAGGTGTAGTAGCGCGCGCCGACATCCTGCAAATCGATCACCAACGCATCAAGACCCATAAGCTGTTCCGGGCGCGGCTTCAAGCTATCCACCGTTGCGCCATATAAGCTATAGACCGGGGCTTTTAGCCGAGAATCCAAAGCGAGATCCGCCACGCCTTCCATGTCCTGCGCTTCCCCCCGCGCCCCATGTTCCGGTCCAAAAATCGCAACGATCTGCGCGCCGCACCCTTGCAGCAAATCCAGGGCGTGGTGCAATTCAGCATCAACGCTTGCGGGATGGCACACCACCCCAATTCGCGCGCCGCGTATCTTTTCAGGAAGATCATGGATTAAGGTTTCAAGGCCAGTTTGTACGCGAGACATAGGCGATCGACTGTGGTTGTGCTTGTTGAAAAGAAGAGTCCAACCATAACAACAGACTCAGCGCGCGTCCATGTTCAGTGAGCGCGGCACGCGATAGGACGGTTGCTCGATGGCCTAACCTGCCCGCACAATGTTGCTGCTTAAGCCATCAACGGATGCTCGCGACGCTATGCCTATTTCTGAATCTGACCCGCGCGTCTTTTTTGCCGCCGAACGCACTCTGCTGGCCTGGCTGCGGACTGGCCTGACGATCATCGCTATCGGCTTTATGGTGGCCCGTTTTAATCTGTTCGTTCAGTTGATGACCTTGCAAATGCACCCACCCGCAGGCAAGGTCTTTTCCCCGCTGGCCAGTGTGCTGGGTATCTCGTTTACCGTGCTGGGTTCGTTGGCTATCATCATCGCTACGTTCCAGCATAGACGGTTCGTAGCGACGCTCTCGCCGCCGGATTTGCCACCTGCCTACTCTTCCAAAATCGCGCTGTTTTTATCCCTTTTCATCGCCGTACTGGGCTTCGCTCTGGCCGGTTATCTTTGGCTCACGGCAACACCTTGAGCAAGCATGAGTATTGCGGGCTTTTCTCTGATGGATGCCGGGAGGTCGTTACGATGCTGACTGGACTGTTTCCGCATCTGCGGAAAGCCACGGTCGCGCTTGGTCTGCTCGCCGTATTGCTACTGCTGTTTACCCTCACGTTGGCCGATTCGGCATGGCACACTGGCCAAACCCATCATGCCGCCAACCGGGCGCTGGTAAGAGAACTGGGTTTGACGGATTTAAGCTTGTTCACCGAGGCCCGTTACACTCGCCATCCCAGCCAGACCGACCGGCATACGGCGTTCCAGGATCATCCAGCGGCGCTGGAACATTTTCCGACTGGCTCGCTGATGCTGCCACCGCAATTGAAATTTGCACCGTGAATAGCTCGCGGACTCTCGTTTTTAACCATCTAGCCAGAGAAAATTCTTGCTGACCCATCAGCTAAGCCTTTGTTATGCGCACTTACTTTGCACGTCAGCATTACTTGATTGACTATGCGCTGGCAGCGCTGCTGCGGCGCAAAACCCGTAATCTGGGCTTGCTGCTGGTCTATATTCTGCTGGTTTTCCTGTTCGCCTCGGTGCTGCTGTTAAGCCAGGGCTTAAGGCGCGAGGCGGCAATTCTCTTGCAAGACGCCCCAGAGATTACGGTACAACGGCTGGTCGCCGGTCGGCACGATTTACTGCCGATCCAGGATCTCGAAATCCTGCGGCGGATTCGCGGGGTCGGTGAGGTGCGAGGTCGCCTGTGGGGGTATTACTACGATCCAGTCGCCAAGGCTAACTATACGGTGATGGCGGCCCCGGAGCGGAACCTCGCCAACGACCGTATGCTGATCGGCGCGGCGCTCGCCGGTGTCCGTCAACTTGGGGTCGGTGATGTGTTAAGCCTGCGCGCGGCAGATGGGACGCCAGCGCTCTTCAAGGTGGCCGAAATATTGACATCGACCTCGGAATTACTCAGCGCCGATCTGATGCTGGTTTCCGAAGCAGCCTTTCGCACGCTGTTTCAATTGCCGCCGGATCGATACACCGATGCAACGCTCACCGTTCGCAATCCTCGCGAAGCGAATTTGATCGCACAAAAAATAAGCCTCGCTCTGCCTTCCAGTCGCCCTCTGCTGCGCTCAGAAATCCTGAGAACTTATCACGCGGTCTTTGACTGGCGCGAAGGGCTAACATTTCTTTGCCTGGCTCCCTTGCTGCTGGCGTTTCTTGTCTTAGCCTGGGACAAGGCCGCCGGTCTTAGTCCTGAGGAAAAACGCGAAATCGGCATTCTCAAAGCGATGGGTTGGGAAACTGGCGATATCTTGCGAATGAAGTTATGGGAAAGCGCGCTGCTGTCGCTGACGGCTTTTTTGGTTGGCTACCTCCTGGCCTGGTGGCAGGTCTTTCATAACGGCGGCCGCTTATTCGCCCCGGTGCTGAGAGGCTGGTCGGTACTCTATCCCGACTTTCGCCTAACCGCAGCGGTTGGACTAGATCAAATCCTGGTGCTATTGGCGGTCACTACACTGCCTTATATGATTGCTACGCTGATTCCCGGTTGGCGTGCCTCTATTACCGATCCTGATGCGGCCATGCGCGGATGATCGAACTACACGCCGTCAGTAAAATCTTTAACCAGGGTCTGCCGAATGAATGCCGAGCATTGCGCGAAGTCAGTGTGCGGTTGGCCGGGGGCGGAACCACGGTTTTTAAAGGCCCCAGCGGTTCAGGCAAAACCACTTTGCTGGCCCTGGTGGGCTGTCTGGCGCGCCCAACCAGCGGGCGGATTACTCTAAACGGCCAATTGTTGTCCAACTTGCCGGAACGATTCCTGACCGAGATCCGACGCCACACCTTCGGCTTCGTATTTCAACAATTCAACCTGATTCGCGGTTTGACAGTACTGGAAAACGTGATGCTGCCCGCCTATCCGCTGGGGCGGCCTCACCCTGAGTTGAAGAAGGCCGCCGGGGCTTTGCTGGAGCGTTTCGACTTGGGCGGGAAAGTGCTTAATAAGGTCGAGTGGCTCTCTGGCGGCGAGGCGCAACGGGTTGCTCTGGCGCGCGCCCTGATCAATGATCCAGCCGTTATCATCGCCGATGAGCCAACCGCCAATCTGGATAGCGCCCTATCTTGCGAGGTTTTAGCCTTGCTCGCGGAGCTTGCGACTCAAGGCCGGACCGTGCTGATCAGCAGTCATGATCCTCTGGTGCTTGAAGCGGCCTTTATCAATCGAGTTATCGAGTTGCGCGATGGCCGAATTCTTGACGCTTCGCCTGAAGGTGAATCGTATGCAGCTTAGGCAATTTTTCTGGCGAAGCCGCTTCCTGGTTATTTTTCTCCTGGTCTGCCCAACCTGTTCAGCCATCAGCCAATCCGCTCCTGGCACCGTCCCGACGCTGACTCCCAGCAATCCGCCAATGACCCCAGCAACGCCTCTACCTGCGGCTCATCGCCTGCCCGGATCGACAGCGAAAACCAGTTCGCCGAAAGCGGCTACCGTTCTGGCAAATCCATTAGAAGGTTGTCGGCTGCCTATCCAGACACCTGACCCGGTAAAAGAAAACAAACTCAAGCCACCCGCCATCGACGGCCTGGCCCCAACATCGGCACCAAAAAGCACTCTACCGCCACAGTGGATCGGTTCGATCCGCCAGGTTAAGCCCTACCAGTCACAGAAATTGGTGGCGCTGACCTTTGATCTTTGCGAAGGTGCTAATGAAAAAGCGGGCTATGATGCTGAATTGGTGAATTATCTACGCACCCAGCAAGTGCGAGCGACTTTCTTTGCTGGCGGAAAGTGGATGCGTTCTCATCCTGATAAAACGCTCGCCCTGATGGCGGATCCGCTTTTTGAAATCGGCAACCATACCTGGACCCATGGTAATTTGCGGGTGTTACAGGGAGCTACCGTTCATGACCAAATCCATCGGGCGCAAATGGAATACCAGCGTCTACGCAGCCAATTACTCAACTCGGAGTGCACACGCCAGCTTGATGCAAAGACATTGGCGCATATTCCGGCGGCGTTGAGCCTTTTCCGTTTTCCCTATGGCGCGTGTAGTGCGGCCTCGCTGGCGGCAGTTAACCAAATGGGGCTGGCGGCTATTCAGTGGAACATCGTGACCGGCGATCCAGTCAAAGGCCAAACCGCTGACAAAATTTCCCGCGCCATCCTCCAGCAAATCCAGCCGGGTTCCATTGTGGTGGCTCATGCCAACGGGCGCGGCTGGCACACGGCGGCAGCGTTGCCGGCAGTGGTTGATGGCTTGCGCAAGCGCGGCTATGAGTTTGTCACGGTGAGCGAGTTGCTCACGCGCGGCGAACCGGTCACTGTTGATTCCTGTTATGAAACCAAACCTGGCGATAATTTAAGATACCACCGCGTGCCCAAAGCAAATTCCAAACCATGAAAACCGATCTTTTTCAGGACTCCTACCCTCTAGCCAGTGGCTCTTTGATACGGCTGCGCGCCGCAGACGCTCAACGAATCGCCAGCCAGCTAGCTGCCATGAATCCTTGGCGCGCCCTAAATTACTCCGCCATTCAGCTCGAAAACTATCTGCTAGCGCCCGATTCGGCGCTCAACCGTTACGCTGTTCGGGTCGATGACGCCACTGTCGGCATTGTGGCTGTGCGCTATCCGTGGCTGAAAGGCCCCTATCTGGAATTGATTGGTCTGTTTCCAGAAATGCAAAACCAGGGTTTGGGGGCAGCGATCATGGGCTGGTTCGAGTACATTGCCCAGCCTGTGGCCACCAATTTGTGGGTTTTGGTGTCCTCTTTCAACGAAGCAGCGCAACGCTTCTATCTGCGGCAGGGCTTTACGGAAATCGGGCGGATCGATGCGCTGGTCTACCCGCAAAGCACCGAACTGCTCTTGCGCAAGACCATTCCCGCTTCTAACTAATAACGACCATGCCAGGCACGCCTTCCATCATTGCCCTACAGATGATCACCGTCGGCGTCACCGGCGCTGTGGCACTGGCCGGTGGTTTCGCGATGCGAATTTTGCGCCATTGGGATATCCAAAGCGGCAGCGAATTACAAATCCGGCTGGAACGGCAAACCTATTTAGTCTCGACGTTGCTGGGTTTTGCCCTATGCGCCGAACTGGTGTCGCTGCTGCTTTTTGTCTACACGGCGGAAAATCTGTCAAGTCAGTTTGTCGGCGCGATGTGCGCCACCGGCGTTTTGAATGTGAATGGGTTCGGTTTTCCCACTTTAATCTTGAAGATGGCGATTTTTTTCCTGGCTGCGCTGTGGCTGTTGCTGAATAACGTCGATCAGCGCGCCTACGATTACCCGCTGGTCCGCCTTAAATACGGGCTGCTGTTGGCCATCGCTCCGCTAACCATCGCTGAAGCCGTGGTGCAAACAGTTTACTTCCTGCGCCTGGAACCGGATGTCATTACTTCCTGCTGTGGCTCGCTGTTCAGCGGCAACCGCGGCGTGGCAGCGGAATTGGCCAGCCTGCCACCAAAACTGGCCCTGGTTCTATTTTATGGGATGGGCGGGGCGCTACTGCTGTTAGGGCTGGCGTTTCGCCGTCGATTAGCGCTGGGACCGTTGTTTGCTGTTGGCAACCTGCTCGGTTTTGGCATCGCGCTGACCGCCATCATCGCGTTTTTATCCTTATACGTGTACGAAAATCCGCATCATCATTGTCCGTTCTGCTTATTGAAGGCCGGGTATGATTATGTAGGTTATACCCTTTACCTGCCGTTATTCGCCGCAGCGGCCAGCGGTCTGGGTGCAGGGTTGTTGGCACTGTTTCGCCATATTCCTAGCCTGCGCCCTGTGATTCCTGGCACAGTCCGGCAATTGACCTGGATAACGCTGAGCGGCTTTGGGCTATTCTACGCGCTGGCCACCTGGCTGATTTTGCGCTCGAATCTGGTCTTGTTTAGCTGAGCGCGCCGCCGTCGTCCCCTTTCAAACCTCTGGCGTCTTCTGCCTTTTCTGGAGTTTCTAACCTGGCCAATCCGCCGGTCTCCTGGCTACTGATTTTGGGCGCACTGTCCGCTTTCGCGCCGATGTCGGTCGATATGTACCTGCCCAGCTTGCCGACCATTGCCACCGATTTTGCAGTGACGCCAGCCGCCACCCAATGGACGCTGACCAGCTTCTTCATCGGGATGGCCTTTGGTCAGGCAGTGTACGGCCCGCTGGCTGATCGCTATGGTCGAAAGCCGCCGTTGTATGCCGGTTTGCTGGTGTATATCGTCGCCTCGGTTGGCTGCGCCCTGGCTGCCAATGCCCCGATTCTCATTGCAGCGCGATTCGTCCAGGCGGTCGGCGGCTGCGCGGGGATTGTGATTGCGCGGGCGGTGGTGCGGGATCGGTTTGACGCACATAGCTCAGCGCGCATCTACTCACTGCTGATGCTGGTGATGGGGTTAGCGCCGATTCTTGCGCCGCTGCTGGGAGGCTGGGTTTTATTCTTTACCCACTGGCGAATGATTTTTATGATCCTGGCACTATTTGGGCTGGGTTGTTTGCTAGCGGTTTGGCGTTATCTCCCCGAAACACGCCGGGCTGCTGCTCCCTCGCCTTCCGGCATTGGTCCGACATTGCGTGTCTATACCGACTTATTAGGCGATCGGGCTTTTTTAGGCTATGTGTTGAGCGGCGGTTTCGCACAGGCTGGCATGTTTGCCTATATCACCGGCTCGCCGCATGTGTTCATTGAATTATATGGGGTATCAGCACAAACCTATGGCTGGTTTTTTGGGCTAAACGCGCTGGGATTGATTGCCAGCTCACAAATCAATCGTCGCCTGTTACTCCGCCATACCGCCGAGACAATCCTGCGGCGAGCCAATCGGACCACGGTACTGCTCGGTTTGGCGCTCATTCTCGTCGCCATTAGCGGCTGGGGGGGATTCCCAACCTTGGCGCTTTGCCTATTTGGCTATCTTGCCAGCCTGGGTTTTACTGCGCCGAATGCGCTAGCGCTTGCCCTCGCCCAGCAAGGCCAACGCGCCGGGACTGCTTCGGCGTTGATCGGGATTCTGCAATTTGGTCTGGCCACGCTGTCGAGCCTGATGGTCGGCTTGCTTGATGCAGGATCAGCTCTTTCGATGGCGGGCGTCGTTGCTGTTTGCGGCTTGCTCGCTTATCTCGTCCATCGTCTGTGGGTCGGCGATGAAAATCGATAAACTCCGTTAACACGATCCGTTCAATACCCTGGAAAACGCTTAAATCACGAATGGCGCAATACTTATGAAGCGACGCTACGTCCTTATCTTAATCTTATTGGCCCTTGGTATAGAGCCAGCCTATCCAGTCAACAAGTGTGTCGAAAGCGATGGCCGAATTCTCTATCAGGCTGAGCCTTGTCCAGCCGGCGCTCACGGCGGGGATATGAATTTGAATGTGAACCGGTCATTCACAGGCGGCGTCAAACAGCCCAACTTGCCGCCTCTGCCTTCGTTACCGGCAGAGAGTCCAGTAGAGATCGTAGAAGAACCCGCAAAACCAGACGCGGCGGAGGTGCCGCCTGATACGCCCAAACCTATCACCCCGGATGAAGCGGTCGCCCCGCCAACAAAACATAAGAGCGCTATTGACCACAGCAAACAAGCAAGCGAGGACCCGCCGCTGATAGAGACGTTCGGAGATCACTGAGGAGTTTTTATGATTCTAAATTTCGCAGGAACCGGGCAGATCATTAAGCCGCACGGCTCCTGCACTGTCGCTCCATTCTGCCAGTGACAGTCGCTAGCCTAGAATCTCAACTGGGTGCAGGACACTGGATCACCTTAAACACCACCCGCCGGTCCAGCGCATCCTTGACATCATCGGTGCCGGTTCCAACCAAATTCTCTTTGGAACCCAATCCATTAGCGATAGTCCGTCCGCGCAAACCGGCTGCGTTGCGCTCCAGTTTGGTCTTGACGGATTCAGCACGCAGTAAAGACAACCGCTCGTTGATTGGTTCCGGGCCGGTACGGCTGGTATGGCCAACCACCTCCAAACAACCCTGATTTTGGACCGTGCGTCCGGCGATCTGCTTGAGCCAAATCGGATATTGTCCAGAGATGTCCTGATCCGCCAAAAAGTCTGTCGAACCCGGCTTGAACAAAAACTTCACGGCAAGACGCCGATTAGCCAAACCATAATCGACGATCTTGCCAAACGCCTCGGTGGCATTGGCGCGTTGCCCCAACTTCCAACTGGTGAGATACAGGCCGTTATAGACGCGCAACTGCTGGCCTTCGGGGGAACGCAACGCGCCCTGATAGAGTTCCAGGGCTTTCCGATATTGCCGGTCGTTATAGGCATCAATCGCCTCGCTCACCAGGGCCGCCGTCAGGATGCGATCCGCATAAGCCGGGTTGATCGGATCACCGGGTTTGGTCCCCTGACAGCTTTTAATATAACCCTCTGTGGTTTGATCGATAGCCCAGGCTGGACTGTCGGCAAAGTACGGGGTCGGTGTGATGTTAACGCCTTCAGGCTTGGCCCGTGCAACGCCCTTTGCCACAATTTTGCCTGATTTAAGATCGGCCAGGGCCAAACAAATCCGGTACGCTTCCCGCACGCCTTCGGTTTTACCCTCTTGATTGACACCGGTAAAGGTGCCGATCAGAACGATAGGCGATTTGGCGACTGTCTGCGCTGAGAACGGCTCTACCGTAAATTGCGGGTATTGGCTTTGCACCAACTCCACCAGGCGCGCTTCGATCGAGCGAGTGGCCAGCGATTGTTCGCCTGACAATCCATCAATCAATGGGTCAATCACCAAAACGTGCTTGGCCGCTTTGCCCGCACTGGCATCAGGCAAAGGCGCACGGCTGAATAAATCGTTGGCGGCCTTGAGCACGGCCTCATCAAACGGGATCGGCGTCGGCGGTGGCGCTGCGGCTTGCTGTTGATCAGCGCCGGGCAAGGCGCATCCCCATAATGAAGCCGCAAGCGCCAGCGCGCCCAGGCGGATTATCAGTCGTGAATGGCTATTTTGACGCATGTCATCTGCACTCCTTCTGTTCAAGGGCTGATAGGGGTTCGCCAAGCTGCGCTTTGAGCAGGGCTTCTCGACAATTGACGCTCGGTCCGCGCGCGCGTGATGGCTCAGCACGAGCAGGCTTAGGTTTAGCGACTCTCGGCGCGGGGGTCAATGGGGATTCCAGTACCGCCGCCGAAGGCGGTTTGCTACGACCCTCCGGACGATCTGGCGCACGCCTGGCGGGGGCGCTCCGCACTGCCTGGCGTTTGGCATCCTCGGCGTTGGGTCGTTTTCTATCTTCAGTGACTGGTTGCCGTGGCCGGATCTTATCTTCAACTGGCGGCGTTACCAGGCTCGCTGCCTGCTCCCGTTTAGAACGCAAGGTTTGTTGCAAACTCGCCTGTCGGGGATTATTGGGGTCAATGCGCAGTAATTGCGCTAAATAATCCTCGGCTTGCTTAAAATCGGCTCGCTCAATGGCCGAACCTGCCAAATCCGCATAGCCATCGGCAATTTTACCCAGTCTGGCGCGAACTTCAGGATGGTCAGGGCTTAGGGCCGTAATGGGCCGGTAACAGGCCAGGATCGCCTCGGCGCGCTTGTCTGCCAGGCGATCCAGCGGAAACAGTCCGGCACACTCCTGTAATAACCCACTGACCCGCTTGGCGGTTTCAATGGCCGTTTTAGCCTGATCGCGCAAAGCCAGCAAATTGGGCTGCCGGGCATCCAGGCTTAGCCCTTCCTCAACTCGTTGCAAGGCTTCGACGAAAGCGCCCTGGCGAAGCAATTCACGGGCTTGTCCAGCAAGTTGGGTAATGCGTTGTTGTCCTGCTCGCTGGTTTTCCAGCAGTGCCCGCAAGGCGAGTAGTTCGGTATGTGTAGGACGCTCGCGCAAGCCCTGCTCCACCAAAGACAAGCCACCGGCCCAATCACCAGCTTGCCGCCGGGCCTTAGCCTGATTTAGCAAATCGTCCGCCCGCTGCTGCCGAGCATCAGCATCGGCGTCGGCTTGCGCGGTTGGTGTGGCACTGGGTTCGACGACTTCAACCCTGGCTTGCTGTTCTGGAGGTGTCCGAAAATGAGTCCAGTAGACGGCGCTACTGACACCAAGCGCTAACAACACCAATCCACCGCCCCAGACGCTTTTGCTGGGGCGGAAGGACTTTAGCGATTGACTGATCCGCGCAGTATCAGCAAGGGCCAAGAATACCGGTCGGGTTCCGACCCGATCCAGCGCCTCAATCACCTGATCCGCATCGGCAAAACGATCTTTCGGGTTTTTCGCCAGTAATTTTTGCAAGACCGGCTGGAGCTGACCAAAGCCAGCGGGCAGGCGCGGGATCGGCTGAGTGCAGTGCATCATCGCGATGCTGTTGATGCTTTCGGCCCGAAATGGCGGCTGTTTGGCGAGCATTTCGTAGAGGACGATCCCCAAACTGTACAGATCGGCGCGGCTATCCAGCTTCTTGCCCATGATCTGTTCCGGACTCATATACACCGGACTGCCCACGGTGAAGCCCGGTACAGTCAATTGGGTATCGTCGCTATCGACCAGCTTGGCAATCCCAAAATCGCTCAGCACGGGCGTACCGTCATAGCGGAAAAGCACATTCTGCGGCTTGATATCGCGGTGAATAATGCCGCGTTTATGCGCATAGGCCAGCGCTGTGGCAATGGCTCTAATCAACTCGGCGGTGCGCTCCAGACTCAATCCCTGTTGGATCTGCTCCGCCAGAGTTCCACCGGGCAGAAACTCCATAGAGAAATAGTGATAGGCCTCGTAAGCGCCAAAATCGTAGATGGTGATGATCTGAGGATGCTGAAGCTGGGCAATGATCCGCCCTTCTTTTAAAAAGCGCTCGGCGAAGTTTTCAGACGAACGCGCCGAGCGCATCACTTTCAGGGCTACTTCCCGACCGAGTGATTCTTGAACCGCCAGATAGACCGAGGCCATCCCGCCCTCACCGATCTTCTTGACAATCGTATAACCTGGAATTTTCATAGCCCAATCAATCGCTCATTCCACCCCGACTCGTTTTGCTCGCCCTTACCAGAACGCAACCTGTAACTGCTCTCCATCTTGGACCATAGCCTGCATCGCTAATCCCGTCGGCGCGGCCGACCGGCCAGCAACCAAAGCCAGGAGAGGAGTTGCAAAACCAGGGCCAAGCCAAACGCCAGTTGATAGCCGCTTTCGGCATAGCCCCCACCGGCTGCTGGTTGCTGGTTGATCAGCACGCCCATCCCCCATTGAGCAGCAAACGCCAGAACGAACACCAGCAAATTCAGCGCTGTGTTAACCCGACCAGCCAGAGCTGGCGGGAAAGCCTGTGACAGAATGGCGTAATTGAGGACGCCACTGGTGCCGAAAAATCCAAAAAGCGCCCACCCGACCTGAGAACCAAAACCGCACAATAAAGCCAATTGAATCAGCATAAACAGCGCCATCCCCCCTGCCGCCACCGCGATCGGCGGTATCCCCCGCCGCGTTAACCGGTAGGCCAATTGGCCAAGGCCCACAAAACCACCCACCATGGCCGCTGCCGTCCAAAATAGATAATCAGCGGCGACGGTCTTGGGCAAGCCCGCGACATCACGTAACCAGGGGCCAGCCCACAAGCCTTGTATCGCCAAAAATGACGCCTGCGATACCACGCTGCTGGGGGCCATCCACCAAAAAATCCGGCTACGAAAAATATCCAACACACCGCGCCATGGTTCTCGCCAATCGCCGACCACACTACCGCCGCCCCGCTCTGGTACGACAAGCAGCAACACCACTGCAATCATTACGCTCAGTCCGGCCAGACCAGCAAACAATCCCCGCCAATCCATCAACCGCAAGGCAAACTCAACCGGGGCTGTCGCGACCAGTGCCCCCAATCCGCCAGCCGCCAGCACCCAACCGTTCGCAGCGGGCAGCCGTTCGGCGGGGAACCACAGGACAAACGCCTTGAAAGCAGCCATCAAGCACGCTGAAACCCCAAGCCCAATCAAACCCCGCCCGATAATCAGCCCGGCAGCGTCGTCGGCTCCAGCAAATACCCCAGCGCCAGCCGCCGCGAACAAGAGCAATACGGCCTCGACACGCCGTGGTCCGAATCGATCCAATAACACCCCCAACGGCAGTTGAAAGGCGGCGAAGGTGAGGAAATAAACGCTGGTTAGCAAGCCAAGATCATTGGCATCCAGTCGCAGTTCGGCGGTCAGATAAGGGGATAGAACCGCATTAATGGTTCTATAGAGATAGGACAGAAAATAACCGGCGGCAAACGGTAAAAAAATTCGCCCTATGATCATCGTCCGCGACAAAGGTGCCCCAGAGGTCATCGCTAAACACCGGGCCGCGCTGTGAGCCGGTAGGCTTTTTCCAGCAACCAGGTGAGTCCTCGCTCTCGCCAGCGCGATTCTTCCGCCAGCGCATCGCGGGTACAGAGTAGTTCGACCTGGCGCATCGGTTCATATAAGGCCCGTACCTCGGACTCGCTGACCGCAAACGGCGGACCCGCCAAAATGGCCTGATCGTATTCCAACGTCACCAATAAGCCAGGGGCACCAGGCGGTAGAATCGCGTCCAGGTGCTGCGTATAACGCTCGCGCATAGGCGGTGGCAGCGCGATCAGTGAGGCGCGGTCGTAAACGCCAGCCGCCTCGGCTAGGTGACCGGCTTCCAGGGCGAAAAAATCGCCCAGCAAGATTTTTACCTCATCTTGTTGCCAAATTTCAAAAACACCGGCTTGCCGCCGACGCGGTTGTAAACCGTTTTCCCGAAAGAACGCTTCGACGGCGATAGCACTGATCTCTACGCCAAGAACCCGATAGCCTTCACCCGCCAGCCAAAGTAAATCCCGACTTTTACCGCACAGCGGGACAAAGACCTGCTGGCCCGGCGGTAACGCCAGCCGCTGCCAAAATTGCTGGAGGTGAACATTGATTTCTTGCTGGTGAAAGCCGATTTCCGCCCGTTCCCAGCGCTGGTGCCAAAAATCCAGTTCCACGTCATGACCCCCTGTTGCGACCTAGAAAACCCTCCGGCAGACGCCAGCCCTGCCATTGCCACTCCCAGCCGCGTGCCGCCAATGCCCCGCTCCAATCAGATATTAGCGGCAATGTTAATACGCTCCAAGGTTGCCCCTGGGTATCGTGCAGGCTGATCCGGTTTTCCGGTCCAACCCCCTCCGCTAAACAGATCTCCCAGGTGCGTGTGCCACCCGCCAGGCCACGTCCTGAAGCTTTGGCGATGGCCTCTTTCCGAGTCCAGCACGCAAAAAACTGCGCCTTTCGCCTGTGGGTTGGACAGGTTTGGAATTGGGCGATTTCGCGCGGGGTGCTGATCCGTTTCATAAGCGCTGTAAACTCGATCTCCCGGTCATGGGCTTCGAGGTCCACGCCAACTTCCCGGCGTGCGATGGCGTACAACGCGCTATCGCCGCTATGCGAAACATTGAAGTGCAAGCCGACTGCTGATTCAGCACCTGCTAAGCACGGCTTCCCGTGCAGACCCACTTTTAACCGTAACTTCTCCGGCGGCCGCTCCAGATAGAGCGCCAATAAAACCCGCAGCAGACCTCGACCCATAATGAAGTGATCTTTATGCACCGGAAAGCGAAAAGCAGCCGCGCGTTGCCGCTCATCATCAGCCAGCAGCGCCGCCAACTCGGCAATCTGCTCAGGGGATCGCACTAAATCGGTGCTCCAGACCTGGATCTCGTTTTCGGCTGGCAGCGCCTTAGGGACGCCATTTGGCCAGCATCGACCGCTGACGTTCTCATGCGCGTTGCTTATTTGATCGATCATGGTTTTAGCCAGCTCAAACCGCGCGAATCACGCTTCCTTTGAATGTTGGCGACCCGTAAAACAGTCCACTGTTTTCGATCAGCGTGTCTTACACTAGAAGCATCCGATGCTTCCCGCCCGAAGCCACTGAAGATCGGGGATCGGTTTTCCACCCCGCGCACAGCCAAGCCACCAAGAGCCATCATGAGCCATTTTATTGAAATCAAGGTGCGAGGTTATCACCTCGACCTCTATCGTCACGTCAACAATGCACGCTATCTGGAATTTTTGGAAGAAGCGCGTTGGAGCCTGTTGGAAGGCAAAACGACCCTGGATTATTTACAGAACAACGGCTACGCCTTCGTGGTCGTCAATATCAATATTAACTATCGTTGCGCCGCGTCCATGGATGACATATTGGCGATCTCTACCTCGGTGCAATCCATTGGCAACCGCAGTTGCAGGATGCAGCAACGGGTGATGCGCAAGGCGAGCGATGTGGTGATCGCCGATGCTGATGTCACCTTCGTCATCGTCGACACCCATACCGAAAAAGCGGCTCCACTGGAAGGTGAGTTGCGGGCTATGCTGGAACGTTTGATGAACTAAGCAATGCCGCGTCTTGGCCTATTGAGTGAGCGACGGCGAAAGCTTACCGACGCTCCCAACGCCATGCATGTTCGACAATAGTTGCCAAATCCGCGTACTGCGGCACCCAGCCCAATTCGGTTTGAGCGCGTCGTGAATCGGCCACCAGTCGAGCCGGATCACCCGATCGGCGCTCACCCTGCATCACTGTAATCTTACGACCCGTCACGGCCTGAGCTACATCAATCACTTGCTGCACCGAAAATCCGTTGCCATTGCCCAGATTAAAAGCGTCACCGCCGCCACCCTCCCACAACCGCTGTAAAGCCAGCCAGTGCGCCTCACACAAGTCCGACACATGGATGTAATCGCGGATGCAGGTACCATCCGGCGTATCGTAATCGGTCCCGAATACCGTAACGTGGGATCGACGCCCGGATGCCGCTTGCAACACCAGCGGGATCAGATGAGTTTCTGGTTGGTGACGCTCACCTAGTTCACCCTCTGGATCGGCCCCAGCGGCATTAAAGTAACGTAAGCGGACCGCTTGTAAGCCATACGCCGCTGCGTAATCCTCCAGCATCTGCTCAACCATCCATTTGCCACGACCGTAGGGATTAATTGGATTTTTGGGATGTTCCTCATCGATAGGCATCCGAACTGGCTCGCCAAAAATTGCGGCAGTCGATGAAAAAATGAAGCAGTTGATTCGATGAGCCACCATCGCATCCAGTAAACACTGGGTTTTGAATACGTTATTGCTGTAGTACTTGGCTGGATCGCGTACCGATTCGCCGACCTGAATATGAGAAGCGAAATGCATTACGCCGTCAAAGCGGTTCGCACCGAGCACTGCATCCAGCAACAACCTATCACCAAGATCGCCAAGTACGAACTGCTCAGCCAAAACTGCATCGCGGTAACCGGCCGATAAGTCGTCTAAAACGGTCACTTCACAGCCATGACGACCCAACAACTTAACCATGTGAGAGCCGATGTACCCTGCTCCCCCGACCACCAGCACATGCATAGATTAACCTCTCGATTTTTGAAAGCTATTGTGAAAAGGTGCCAGCACAAATAATAAACGACGGAATGCTTTAGAAGCTGTCGGCCTGAGCGTTGTCAGGCTATCCGCTATGCAGATAGACAGAACTAATCTCGTCTGCGCTGAAATCAGGGCAAAGCCCCCTGTCTTATCTAACAACAAGGGCTTTGGGGAGCCTTTCGCCCGGCGCGAACGGGCGCTCTATGATGAAAACCCAAGCTAAGGAGGTTTAACCGCTGCGCTCGTTATGCAGGCGCAAAAACCGCTCCATCAGTTGCTCGATTTCTGCTTCCAGCGCGCTACGGACTTGCTCAGACTGCCGGTCGCGTGCCGCCATTTTTTCTTCAAGATCGCGTCGCGCCTGATGTGCCTGATCAAGCTGCTGAAGGAGAGTTTGCTTTTCCGTGCGCCAATTGCCCGGTTGAGACAGCGGCTCGCCAGGTTTGGAAAGTGCCGCCAGTTCCGCTTGCAAATGCTCCAGTTGCTGCCGCAAATTCTGCCGCTCCTCTTCCCAGGCAGTACGCCGTTGGTTGAACTCGGCGGCAGCTTCGATTTTGAGTTGCTCGGCGAGTTCGAGCGAATCAGCAGACAGATTCTGGTTGGCGCGTGCCTTGTAGAGCGTCAGGCTATCTTCCAGGGTATTGATCTGAATCTGTAGCTCCAAACGCTCGCCTTCCCAGGCTTCCTGATGCTCTTCCAGGCGCCCGCTCATCTGGGCTTTGTCCCGTTGCAGGGTGCGCAGTTGCTCTTCGGTTTGGGCGTTTTGCAACAAGAAACTTTGGATTTGCCGATCCCATTCCACCCGATCCTGGGAAAACTGCTTTTGCAGAGCCGCTTTATCCTCTTCAAGCCGTGTACTCAGATCACGCAAGCGAGCTACTTCTTGCGCGTGATTTTGTTGTTCACGTTCGGCCCGACTCTTTAGCTCGATACACTCCTGCTCTAGCCTGGAGCGCTGTTCACCGGCCTGACTCATATCGTCTTCGAATTTTTTTTGCTGAGCTAGCATGGCCTGGCGGGTCTGGTAGGCCGTTGTCTGCTGAGTCAGGACCGCGCCTTGCAACTCGTTATTTTTGGCCTGTCCTTCGGCGATATCGGCCCGAAGCCGCGCCGCAGCGTTCTTTAGGGAACGGTAGGGCAACAAAAAGAGAATAAGGCCACCCACGGTAAACCCAATGGCGGCTCCGACAAGCAGAGACATCAAATCAGTCATGATGTGATCCGGTGATTCAGTATGTGTTTCAAATAGCCACTGGGAAGACTTGTTCTATCAGCGTGCCCAATAAGCCAGCAGCGCCGCGCCAATCCCTACCACTGCCGCCCAGCCCGCCGCTCGATAAGCTTGCTGCTGCAAGTCCTGTTTGGCGCTGGCCCAAAGCCTTTGAAACGCCTCTTCACCTGCTGCCCCCTGAGCAGAGGCACCAGACCCTGACGATGCCTCAGCGAACGCCTGTAATACCGTCTGTTGCGAGGTTTCAAGAGCGACCTCACGCGCGGTAACGTCTGCTTTTTGAGTGGCCTCTGCAACCATCGCGCGCGATTGTTCGAGTAGGCGACCTGCCAACGGCGTTGTCTGCTCCTGGAAAATTTGTAAAGCAGCTTCTCTCGCCCGTCGGTCATTTTCCGCGCGCTCAGCCCGCTGAAACGCTTCCAGGCGTTCCTCCAAAAGCGGGATCCATTGCGAACGGGTAACAGCCTCCAGCGCTGCGCGGACATCGCGCGAATCCGGCGACGGCGGTTCCCATTTGGCCAAACCAGCCTCGCAGACACGGGTAGCGATGCGGCTACAAATCTCTTCCTGGCTTGACTCAAAGTCTCGTCGTAACTTGGCGATGACATCATTGACCAAGGGGAGAACCTGGGATTCGATGGCATCGTAGATCACCTGCTCAGCCTTCTCCAGGGCGATCTTTTCGGCGATTTTCTCCATCTGTTCCATCGAGGGCGCAGGACCCGTCACCACCGGCTCAGGGGTCGGCTGCGGACTACTTAGAGCCTGAGCGGCGGCGGCATCGAACAGGGCGCTCATTTCCTCTAAAGCAGCGCCCAAAGCCTCTGGAGTCGCTGGCTTAACCAAAACACCAACAGCCCCGGCCTCACGAGCTTCATCCTGATAGGATGCCTCATCCTTCGAGGTATACATGGTGATGGGAATCAATGCTGTCGACGGCGCACGCTTGATCTCTCTGGCGGCGGACAAACCATCCGCACCCGGCATGGTATGGTCCATGAAAATCGCATCCGGTCGTTGCGTACGCAAATAAAGCAGGGCCTCCTCGGCAGAATCAACCGTATCGACGGTCAAGCCGAATCCCTGTAACATTTTTCGCAGCATCAAGCGCGCAGATTTGGAATCATCCACTACAAGGACGTGTCTGACTGGCATGAACCCTCCTGGTTTTCTTGTCTTTTTAGATAAAAAGTCTTTCAGGCTGGAACAGACGGCGTAATAGCCGCAACCCCCTCGGCGTACACCTCAACGAGACCTAACCCGCGTCGCACTGTTTTGGGTATCTCAAACACAAAGCACCATCATTCGCGAGCCGAAATTGACGACAATGTATCGCAAACAGAGCAACTTGGCCAGTGTGAGCGAGTTTATTTTGCAATTTGCCAACCTGGTCATCGCGGCTCAAGCCCCACCAAAAAGCGCCGACTGATCTTTTTCTAGTATAGAGAGTAATGATAGATCTTTGCGGTCAAAACCCTGCGCGCGTCGCTGATCGGGAGAAGCCCCACCATGTCAACTGTATCACCCACCAAACCGGTACGCCTGGGCATCACCGGCATGAGTTGCGCGGGCTGTGTCGCTGGCGTGGAAAATGCGCTGCATAGTGTGCCTGGAGTAGCGACGGCTCACGTCAATCTCGTCGAGCGCACCGCCCAGATCACCGGCCCTGCCCCAGCCGAGGCATTGATTGCGGCTGTGCGGGCGGCTGGTTACGGCGCTATTGAGCTAAGCGACGCCAGCGCCGAGACTGAGCGGGATCGTGCTGAGCATGACCGTTACCGTCATCTGTTGCGCGCTGCTTTGGTATCTGGCGCACTTGGTGCGCCTTTGATGGTTGCTGAGATGCTCGGCTGGTTGCCAAACTTGATGACGCCGGTCGGTCGGTGGTTCTGGGGGGTCGTTGGCTTATTGAGCTTGGGAATTCTGGTCTACGCCGGTGGCCGCTTTTTCGTCGGTGCCTGGCGTCAGCTACGTCACCATAGCGCTAATATGGATACCCTAATCGCACTGGGTACGGGTTCAGCGTGGTTTTATTCGATGCTGGTGATCCTCTTTCCCGATAGTTTTCCCAGTCTGGCCCGGCATGCTTATTTCGAAGCGGCAGTCACCATTATCGCGCTGGTCAATCTGGGTGCCGCCCTGGAAAGCCGGGCGCGCGGTAAAGCCTCGGCCGCTATCCAACGGCTGCTGGGCTTGCGCCCGAAAACCGCCCGGTTGGTTCAGGGCGACCAGGAACGCGATGTCCCGCTGGAAATCCTGGCCATCGGCGATCTGATCCGGGTACGGCCGGGTGAGAAAATCCCCGTCGATGGGGTGATCGACAGCGGTTACTCCACTGTCGATGAAGCGATGTTAACCGGCGAGGCGCTGCCGGTCAGCAAGCGGCCGGGCGATACAGTAGCCGGTGGCACCGTTAACCAGACCGGTACCTTTGTATTTCGGGCTAACCGGGTTGGTGAAGAAACCGTACTCGCGCAAATCATTGCCGCCGTCCGGCAAGCCCAAAACAGCAAACCGCCTATCGGTCGGCTCGCCGATCAAGTCGCCGCGATCTTTGTGCCGACGGTGCTGATCATTGCCGTGCTGACGGCGTTGGTCTGGTTCAACTTTGGCCCACAGCCACCTCTTGGCTTCATGCTCGTGACCACCTTGACCGTGTTGATTATTGCTTGCCCCTGCGCACTGGGACTCGCCACGCCAATCTCCATTATGGTCGGCGTGGGTAAGGCGGCTGAGCACGGCATCCTGGTTCGGGATGGCGAAGCCTTGCAACGCGCCAGCCGCTTAACCACCCTGGTACTCGATAAAACCGGCACTGTGACCGCTGGACGCCCGACGGTAACCCAGATTACGGCGCTGCCTGGTTTCGATGAAACTGAACTGTTTCGGCTGGCCGCTGGTGTGGAAACCGGTTCCGAGCATCCCCTGGCGCAGGCGATTTTAAAGGCTGCACAGCAACGCAGTTTAGCCATCCCCAAGCCCGAAGGCTTTACCGCGATCACCGGCCAAGGCGCGCGCGGGACTATCGACAATCACACTGTGCTGGTTGGAAATCGGCAATTGCTGGAAGCCAATGGCATCGCGATCGGCTTGCTGGACGCGGAGATCAAACGGCTGGCCGCTTCGGCACAGACGCCGGTACTGATCGCAGTGGATCAGCAGGCCGCTGGCCTCATTGCGATCTCTGACCCGCTTAAACCGGATTCTGTAGCGGCGATTCGTCGGCTGCGGGAACTCGGCCTACGAGTGGTTTTGCTCACCGGCGATCATACAGCCACCGCGCTCGCCATTGCCGCCGAAGCGGGCATTGATACGGTATTTGCTGAAATTCTCCCGACCGGTAAAGCGGAAATGATCGCTAAGCTCGAAACGCCGGGTGAACGCGTTGGCATGGCGGGCGATGGCATTAACGACGCTCCGGCGCTGGCCCGTGCGGCGGTTGGTTTCGCCATGGGCACCGGTACAGACATTGCTATCGAAAGCGCTGGCATCACGCTAGTCGGTGGTTCATTACACGGCATTGCTGATGCTATTGCTATTTCTCGCGCCACAGTGGCTAATATCCGGCAAAATTTATGGGGTGCGTTCCTTTACAATATTTTAGGAATTCCTATCGCGGCTGGCGCTCTCTATCCAGTGACCGGCTTGTTGCTCAGCCCTATGCTGGCTGGCGCGGCCATGGCGCTTTCCTCTTTCACTGTGGTGAGCAATGCTAATCGCTTACGCGCCTTTCAACCGAGGACTTAACCGAAATGATGATGGCGATTTTGGTGAATCTTGCTGGATTTGGGTTGATGGCTTTGATCGTCTGGTGGTTCTGGATTGCTCGCCCATGAAACGTCTCCCACTGCCGCTTGCCAAATCTTCGTGGCTGACTCGGTTGAGCCTGGCCGTCACTTCGGCACTGATCATTGTCGCGGGATTAGCGGTTGCCTCAGTGCTGTTCACCGTCTTGCTGGTGGCGGGATTGGCTGCCGGGGGCTGGCTTTGGTGGCAATACCGTAAGCTTATGCGTAAAGTCGCGCGCGCCACGCCCGCAAACCCGGATTTCATTGAAGGCGATTATGTCGTTGAGCCAACGCCGCCGGCTTTGACCGACGAGCGCACCACCCTTGACTCGCCACCAGAAGATCCTGCCTCTCGCGCCCCACGCCGTGAACGCCACAGCCCGCGTTGACGCCGCAAGTGAACTGATCCAACGGCGCATCTTTGCCGAACAAGTTCGGCTGCTGTATGCCCAAGCGCCGCTCAGTACCCTAGCCAATGCGCTGATCGCTCCGCTACTGGCGCTGGTCCTGTGGCCGGTGATAGCGCACTCAATCTTATTAGCCTGGTTGCTGGCCCTGGAAACCGCCCTGGCAATCCGCGCCCTGCTCATTCTCGCTTTTCGGCGCGACACTCACCGACACGAAACCCCGCAGCGCTGGGCTGATCGTTACACCTGGGCCTGCGCTGCAAGCGGCGTCTGCTGGGGAGGATGCCTATTCCTCCTCGCCTTATCGCCGTCCCTGGTTTATCAATCCTTCATTGCCTTGTGCCTGGGCGGAATGCTGATGGGCGGGGTGCTGACCATGACCCCGCTGCTGACCACCTGCATCTTTTATGCCCTGCCGCTGGTGCTACCACCAACGCTTTGGTTGTTACTGCAAGATGACCTGATGCTGACCGTGATGGGACTTACGGGCCTTTTATATCTGGTCTTAGCGCTGGGCACTGCCCATCACTACAACCAGACCCTGCAACATTCGCTCCGGTTAGCGCTGGATAACCTCACGCTGGCCGAGTCAGCGGCAACGGCTAAGGATCTGGCAGAAACCAGTCACGCCCAGCTCGCCGAACGCCAGGCGGCACTACAAGATAGTCTGGACGCAATGCGGGAATTCTACCGGGTCATCGCTACCCCGCGCCGCCATGCCAACGAGCAAATTCAGGCACTGCTGGCGATGGGCTGTGAGCGTTTCAACACGACGCTGGGCATCCTGGCCCATATCCAGGGGCAACGCTACGAAATCATGCAAATCAGCGGTGCCAGCAATCGACTCGCGCCGGGGACCGTTCTGTCCTTAAAGGAGACTTACTGCGGTGAAACGGCCAGTTTAGACACGCCTTTAAGCTTTGAACATGCCGCAATCTCCCGCTGGCGTGAACATTTAGCCTATCAAAGCAGTCGTCAGGAAGCCTATATCGGCACGCCGGTCTACATCGGCGATCAACTCTACGGAACGCTGTGTTTTTGCGACCCCCATCCCAGGCTGACCCCGTTCTCCACGGTGGATCATGAGCTGATTCAATTGATGGCACGCTGGATTGGCGCTGTCATCGAGCAAGACCGCACCACCGCCGCTGTGCAACGGCAGCATACTTTACTGGTCCACGCTTCGCGCCTAAACACCTTAGGCGAAATGGCATCGGGGCTGGCGCATGAGATCAACCAGCCCATCACCGCCATCGCCTTATATGCCGAAACCGGCCTGAGCCGCTTGCGCAACGGTGTTGTCGACCCAGACGAAATCGCTGCGACCCTGGAGAAAATCGCCGCCCAGAGCGCCCGAACCAATACCATTATCCAGCATATCCGCCGTTTCGCCCGTCAAAGCAAACCGCATTATCTTGCCGTCCATATCAAAGAGTTGCTCGACGAAATCGATGACTTTCTGATCCTGGAAACCCACCGCCACGATGTCCGGCTCCGACAATGCATCCCGCCCAACCTACCGCCAGTGTTAGCGGATCCGCTCCAGTTCCAGCAAGTAATTTTGAACTTGATTCATAATGCGGTGGATGCGATGCACGCCAGCGAAGAGCCGCGCACCATCACCCTTTCAGCCCGCACCGACCGTGAAATGGTGGAGATCAGTATCGAAGACACCGGCCCTGGCGTTCCACCCGATATCTTCAGCCATTTACTGCATCCCTTTTTTACTACCAAACCCGATGGCTTGGGTCTGGGTTTATCGATCAGCGAATCCATTATTGAAGCGCATGGCGGTCGGTTATGGGCCACTCCCAACCGGGAGCGGGGCGTCACTTTTCACTTCACCTTGCCGATCAATCACGCCAGCCTTGCTGATTATCAACAGGCCAACTTAGACCTGGCAGCGGTGATCGCTAATGCCAGATAAGGCTGCGATGCACGACGCCAAAGATCGTTTCTCGGCCCCTGCCGAGCCTTCAGGCTTTGCCGCAGTCCCCCAGCTCTGGCCGACAAACTCGCCACCCTGCATACAATCAAACCGTGGCAAGATGGGCGACTGCCACCCGGCGACGCTAAGCCTGGTTTTCGCCTTTGGTGGGCTGATTTGGCTATGGTTAATCAACCCGACCGTGATGGCCTGGCTGAATCCCGCTGGCACGATACCCTTTAGCCTCTCTGTGCCAAGCGCGCTGGTGATCCTGGCTAGCGCTGGCCTGCTGTATTGGATTTTGCAAGGGCGTGACGCTGCAAACCGCGTCCCATCCCCCCAGAACCAGCAACTGATTGAATTCATCGCCCACAGCGCTGATCCTGCGTTTCTTAAAAACCAACAAGGTTGCTATCTGGCAGTCAATGCGCCATTCGCGCAGCTAGCCGCCCGGCCCGCTATCGACTGCTTGAATCGGGATGATTCCGCGTTGTTTCCCCCTGAAATCGTTGACGTGTTCCTGAAACACGACCGGCAGGTGATGGCTGACGATACTGCCTCCTATCGGGAAAATACCTTGGTCATCCATGGCGCTATCTACAGCTTCCACACCACCCGCTGGCCTTATCGGGATGCTGGAGGCCGCAGCATCGGCGTCTGTGGCATCGCCCGCGACATCACCGCGCAAAAACCGGCCGAAAATCCCGTGCCGGGCGCTCGCGCCGATATGGAATCGCGCATTCGGGAACGCACAGCAGCGCTTCTGTCGATCAATGCGGATCTGGAGCGCCAGATTGCCGCACGGATTCAGGCTGAGGTCGCACTGCGCGACAGCCAGGAGCGCTTCCGCCAATTGGCCGAGCATATCCGCGAAGTGTTCTGGGTGTATGGGATTGACGAGGAGCGCTTGCTGTATATCAGCCCTGCCTATGAAGAAATTTGGGGTTATCCCATTGACGGGCTGTATGAACGCCCGATGGCCTGGATCGAAGCGATTCACCCCGATGACCGGGCGCGGGTGAAAATCGCCCACATCGATAAGCGCAGCTCAGGGCATTTCCATGAGGAGTATCGGATCGTGCGCCCTGACGGGACTATTCGCTGGATCTGGGATCGGGGTTTTCCGGTGTGTGATGAAGCGGGCCACGCCTATCGCATTGCTGGTCTGGCTGAGGACATTACCCGGCGTAAGCTGGCCGAAGACCAACTGCGTCGCCAACAGGTGGAGTTGACGCGGATCTCGCGGCTTAGCCTGGCGGTCGAGCTGGCCGCTAACCTGGCTCATCAGCTCAATCAACCCCTGGCGGCCATCGTCGCTTATACCCAGGCGTGTCTGGCTTTGCTGCGCCAGGCCGATACCGATCCTCGGGTACTGACCGGCACGCTCGATGAAATCGTCAACCAAGGCTTACGCGCCGGTGAGATCATTCGCCACTTGCGCGAATTGGTGCAGAAACATCCAGCCGCCCAGGCGGCGTTTGATCTGAACGCCCTGATCCGTTCGGTAGCACGCTATGCCCAAACCGAATTAAACCAGGCTGGGGTCTCGCTCAAATTGGCGTTGGCCGATCCTCTGCCTGAAGCGTTGGCCGACGATATCCAAATCCAACTGGTTTTGCTTTCGCTGATCCGTAATGCGATTGAGTCGATGAGCGAGCAGCGGGATGGACCTCACCAATTGACGATCAGTACCTCATCGACCGATTCGGATGGCGTACAGGTCACTGTCCGCGACACCGGCCCAGGTTTCCGCCTGGAGATGGAAGAGGAATTATTTCGACCTTTCTTCACCACCAAACCCGGTGGCATGGGATTGGGCCTGTCGGTGGGTCGTTCGATTGTCGAATCCCAGGGCGGACAACTCTGGGCTACCCTCAACCCTGACGGCGGGGCTTGTTTTCATTTCAGCTTACCGGTTTATCCGGTCTCCTGAGGCCGCTGCGCTGGATCGCAACAACTCAGAGCGAAAGTCTGCCCACGATGCCCGATAAAGCAACCGTTTTCCTTATTGACGATGACCAGGCAGTACGCGACGCCATCCGCCTGTTGCTGGAAACCAGTGGATTTACCGTGCAAGCTTTCGCCAGCGCCCTTGAGTTCCTCAATAGCTCTGTAGTCGGCCAACCTGGCTGTCTGGTGCTTGATGTCCGAATGCCAGGCCTTAGCGGTCTGGATTTACAGAAACGCTTACAAGCGCAGGGCTTGCGTATCCCGATCATCTTTATCACGGGCCATGGCGATGTGCCGATGGCGATTCGCGCGATGAAAGCCGGTGCTTTCGACTTTATCGAAAAACCGTTTCAAGGCCAAACCTTGCTGGCGCGTATCGAAGAAGCTTTGGCCGTTGATGGCCAGGAACGGTGTCGACAAGCCCAACGGACTGACGCCGCTGCACGCCTGGCGTTACTATCACCTCGTGAGCGTGAGGTGTTGGAACGGGTGGCGGATGGACAGTACAACAAAGTCATTGCCAGCGAGTTGGGCATTAGCTTGTCAACGGTCGAGATCCACCGTAAACGCGTTATGGAAAAATTAGAGGCTGAATCGCTGTCGGATTTGATCCGTCTGCTGACCCTACTGCAAGACCCCTAAACCGGGTTGGTAAGCGCTGGATGCCATGTATTCGTTACGGCTTTGCCTGATGATGATTCGATAAAGTCCCAAGAAAACCAGATCATCAATCAATTATTGTCATCTTTCGTATCTTTTGTGGGCAAAGGGGTGTATTCTATACCGCATTGCAGCATAGCGCGTCGATTAGGAAGGCATTGCCATGACCACCGCCATTCTTGTTGTCCCCACCGAGCAGCGGGTCGGGTTGACGACCGTCGCGCTAGGTCTCGTTCACGCCCTCGACCGGGAAGGCATTCCCGTCGGTTTCTGCAAACCCATTAGCCAACCCCATGCCAGCGATACCGGCCCTGAACGCTCGACCCGACTGGCGCGCATGGTCACCAGTCTTAATCCGCCCGAACCGATTCCAGTTAGCGAAACCGAAAACCTGCTCGGTCATGATCGGGAAAATGTGCTGCTGGAAGAGGTCATCAGCCGCTTCGAACAAGCGGCGCACCACACCAGCGCGGTGATCGTCGAGGGGTTGATGGATACTGAGGAACAGCCCTACGGCACCCGCCTCAACGCCAAGATGGCGCAAAGTCTGGATGCCAAGATCATCATCGTCACTGCCCCAGGTCGTGATACGCCACGCCAGGTCGCTGATACGGTTGAGATCATCGCCCGCGCTTATGGCGGCATTCACCACGAGCGGATGCTGGGTGCCATCATCAATCTGCTGGATGCGCCGGTCGATCAAACCGGCCACATCCGCTTCGATTTCAGCCGCGCCGAAAATGGCTGCCATCCGGGCCATGAAGCCGCATTCCGCGCTGAATGCGCTCGTCACTGGCCGGAGAGCTTCGCGCTGCTGGGCTGTATTCCATGGCAACGCGAATTAAGCGCCCCGCGCGTGTGCGACATCATGCAGCTCATCGGCGCGCAGATTCTCAATGAAGGCCAGTTAAACCGGCGCGTTACCCATGTCGTCCTGGGCGCATCCACTCTGGTCAATAGTTGCCAGGAGCTGCGCCCCGGAGCCATGGTCATTATTCCCGGTGACCGCGACGATCTTTTGCTGGCCATCTGCATGGCCACCATGAGCGGCACCCATGTCGCCGGTGTGCTGCTCGCGGGGGGCTTAAAACCCGATTTGCGGGTCTGGAAGCTTTGTAGTCCGGCGCTCGATTCAGGTTTACCGGTGCTCACCATCCCTCACAGCACCTTGCAGGCAGTGCTTTATCTGCCGCATCTGAATCTGGAAGTGCCGCTGGATGACCGCGACCGGATGCAGCAGGCGGTAGAAACCGTCGCCTCGCACATTACGTTGGATTGGAAGGAGCCTTTACTAAGCCGCATTGAGGAGCGACGACTCAGCCCACCGGCTTTCCAGCATACCCTGGTGGAACGCGCCCGCAAGGCGAACAAGCGGATTATCCTGCCTGAGGGCAATGAACCGCGCACCATCGAGGCGGCTATCACCTGCCACCAGCGCGGCATCGCTCGTTGTATTTTGATGGGCGACGCTGGCCGTATGCATCGATTGGCGGCCCGACGCGGTATGAGCATACCGCCCGATATTGAGATGATCGACTCGACTCAGATCGACCGGCGTTATATCGAGGCGCTGGTCGCGCTGCGCCAGCATAAGGGACTGACCAGCGGCTTGGCCGAAGAGGCTTTGCATGATGCAGTCGTGCTGGGCACTGTCATGCTGCAACTTGGCGAAGTGGATGGGCTGGTGTCTGGCGCGGTGCATACCACCGCCAACACGATTCGACCGGCACTGCAACTGATCAAGACCGCGCCCGAGGTGCGGCTGGTCTCGTCGATTTTCTTTATGTGTCTGCCAGAACAGGTGCTGGTCTATGGCGATTGCGCTATCAACATCAATCCAAACGCCGAGGACCTAGCCGATATCGCTATCCAGAGCGCCGAATCGGCGAAAGCGTTTGGCATCATTCCGCGCGTCGCCATGCTCAGCTACAGCACAGGCACGTCAGGGAGCGGCAGCGATGTGGAAAAAGTCAAAGCCGCCACCCGGTTAGCACGGGAGCGACGCCCCGACCTGCTGATTGATGGTCCTTTGCAATACGACGCCGCCACGATTAAAGCGGTGGCGCAAAGCAAGGCACCGGAAAGCCAGGTGGCCGGGCGGGCGACGGTGTTCATCTTCCCTGATCTTAATACCGGCAACACCACCTATAAAGCCGTCCAGCGCAGCGCCGATGTCATCAGCATCGGCCCGATGCTGCAAGGATTGAACAAGCCGGTTAACGATCTATCACGCGGGGCCTTGGTTGAAGATATCGTTTTCACCATCGCCCTGACCGCGATTCAGGCGGAACAAGCCCTGGAGCGGGAGCGCAATCAGCGCTGATCAGGCTTGCCGCTCGAAGACTTCGACGCGGGCCGGTGGCAAATTGCCCCAGACGATCTTGCTGGATAGCCGCCGAAACCGGGGAAGCCAGCGAGTTCGGGTCCCACGTAGATCGTAGGTAAACTGGACTAATAACCCACCGGCATCAAGCAAGGTTTCAAACTGCTGACTGATCGCGCGGGTCGTGGCGGGATGAAGCGAGCGTAACGGCAGGCTTGAGACAATGCTGGCGATTTTCTTGGTTCGATCCTGGCCCAACAATTGACCCAATTGCGCGGCATCGCCCTGAATGACCCGCAGTTGCGGGAAGCGTTGGCGCAGATGATGGGCCAGCGTCGGTGAGCGCTCCACGACGACCAATTTCCAGGGCGGTACCCCGTGCTTGAGCAAGGCCGTGGTGACTGCACCAGTTCCCCCACCCAGCTCTACCACCAAACCCTCGCGATCCCTGGGAACGCGCGCCGCCATGGAGCCAGCCAGTAAAGGGGCGCTGGGACAGGCCGCTCCCATAGCGCGCGGATTGGCCCAGATTTCCCGCGTGAACAACGCCAGCGAAGCAGCACCCGGGGCCTGCATTAAAACTTTAACAAAACGTTTCATACCCTACCTGTAGGGATTGCCCGCTCTCTGCACAACATGTGCGCGGCGCGATGTTGCTCCGGGCCACCCAAAAAGCCAAAGCGTGGCCAAGCTCGGAAGAAAGAACCCCATGAGCCAGGCCCACCGGGCAGCCGATTGCAGCGTTCTCTCGTAGAGCGCTCAGGAGCGGTTACGCAACTGTTCCTGTTCGGCTTCAAAAAGTACCGAGGCGAGCTGGTGAAGCCCTTCCTGTTCGGCCAACTCGGAAATCTCCTCCCAAGAGGCACCACGGTCGATAGCAGCAGCCGTCTTGCTGCCATTGGGCATCTCTTCGCGAGCTTCACGAATAAAGGTATCCGTGGCGTCGGCTGCATCTTCTACAGCGGCCGAACCTTTCCGTAAGGCTTCCTGTTCCGCCTCAAATAACACCGTGGCAAGCTTGTGTAAACCTTCCTGCTCAGCCAGTTCGGAAATCTCCTCCAAACTGGCGTTGCGGTCAATGGCGGCGGCAGTCTGACTGCCATCGGCCAAATCCTGCCGAAACGATTGGAGCATAGCGTCGATATTTTTCATTTCCACTGAATAAAACTCCGGTAGCTGCAAGGTTTTGCGCATCAGGGGCGAAGTCTAAAGCGGTCTTGGGCAATTGCCAACTTCGTGCATGCCCCTGGCCAAAATTCAGGTTGATTTCATTTCTCGCCCCTAAGATGCGCGCCATGTGACAGCGCTGGCGCTACTGCATTGCCAGGCCAGTCACCAGGGCTTCTTTCCCATTTTAACCCATCAGGCGTTTTTCAAAATGCGTAAATCGACTCTCTGTTCTGCTGTTGTCTTGCTAACCACTACCTTTTGCGCTACTGGCACCTTCGCGGCGGAAACCGGCGCTGCGCCGGTCGCACCCCAGCCTGCCGCCGTCGTGCCCACCTCAGCGCCTATCACCAGGGAACAGGCCATCAAGATGGCGCTAAAGGCCCACCCATCCCGGCCAAGTCACCAAAGCCTATGAGGACACCAAAAAAGGTAGAAAGACCTGAGTGGGAGGTTTATTACGAAATCGCCACCGGCCTTTTGGTCGCGGAACAAAGCGAGTAAGCGACTGCACCTGATTCGATCTCGCAAATCCCCGCCTAGGGTGCCATGATGATCTGTCTTTTAGTGGCGCTAGCCATCACGGTAATCTCCGGTTTGGGCCTTTACGGCGCTGACCAGGGCTTAGGTCCTCTTGCTTGGCTGGCGAATCCAGGTCAGCGATTCCACTACTCACACCCTTAAGGAAGTCCACGAATTTTTCGCCAATTTCACTTTACTGCTAGTCGGCAGACATTTGATCGGGGTGATCTGGGAAAGCGTATTGCAGCGCGAAAATCTGGCCCATGCCATGATCACCGGCCGCAAACAGGCTTAAGCAGCACTGGGCCGGTAATCGGTCCTCCTGAAGTCGCCATGGCGATCCCCGCTGTTGGTCGAAAGATGCTGGCACTGGGGTTGGCGCTCGTCGCTCTGTTGCCGCAAACCTTAGCACTGGCCGGACGTGATCAGGACGAAATTCGCCGCTTACACCAGGCCAAACAAATCCTGTCGCTGGACGCCATCATCGCCAATCACCGCCAGCGACATCCCGGCGGCAAACTGCTGGAAGCTGAACTGGAATTTGAGGAAGGCCGCTATGTCTACGAAATCAAAATTCTCGGCGATGACGGCGCCGTGCGGGAGTTCGAATATGACGCGCGTAGCGGTAAGTTGTGGCGTCTTGACCACTGAGCAACGCTAGTCGATTCCGATGCGGCTGTTACTGGTTGAAGATGATGTCCCGCAAAGCCAGCGCCTGCGCGCCGAACTGGAGCGTGCCGGTTTCGCCGTTGACGTGGTAGCCGATGGCATTGAGGCCGAGTTTATGGGCAACTCCGAGCCTTACGATGCAATTATCCTGGATCTTGGTTTGCCCGGTCGTGCAGGGCTGGAGGTATTGCGACACTGGCGCACGACCGGTAACGCCGTCCCTGTGCTGATTTTGACCGCGCGCGATGCGTGGCATGAAAAAGTCGATGGCTTTAAAGCAGGGGCCGATGATTATCTCGCCAAGCCGTTCCATAGCGCTGAGCTGATCGCACGCCTGCACGCGCTACTGCGCCGCAGTAACGCCCGACCGCATGGACGGCTGCACGTCGCGGGGATCGAACTGGATGAGGAGACCCAAAAGGTGCGCATCCTGGCCACCGGTGAAATTTTGGATCTGACCGGCACCGAATTTCGCCTGCTGCGCTATTTCATGCTGCATCCTGACCGGATCCTCTCCAAAAGTCGGCTTGCCGAACATGTCTACGATTTCGATACCGACCACGATAGCAATGTCCTGGAAGTCTATATCAACCGGTTGCGCCGCAAACTCGGCTCCCAGTTAATCGCCACTCGACGCGGCCAAGGCTATGTACTGAACGGGACAGACCCCCATTGATTTCCCTGCAAACGCGCTTGTCCGCCAATTTGATGGGCGTCCTGGGCGTGTTGACCGTGCTGATCGCGGTGACAGGCAGCTACTCCTTGCATCGCATCGCCGAAAATTTCGTTGCCTCCCGACTGGAACATGATCTGGAAGCCGTTTTAACCGCGCTCTCTTTCGATGCGGCTGGGCGTCCGCAATTAGCGCTTGATCGGATTAATGTCGCATTCCAACGCCCGTATTCAGGGCATTATTACCGAATTGAAACGCCAAACGCTCAGCTCCGCTCCCGCTCGCTGTGGGATGCCGACCTGGTGTTGCCGCCGCTGACAGCGGGCCGCACGACCCGAACGTTCACAGCCGGTCCTGAACAACAGCGCCTGTTACTGGTAGGCCGCGCCTTTAGCCTCCAAAACCAGCCGATCAGGATCGCTGTGACAGAAGATTTCACCCCGTTGGAGACTGGATTGAAGCGCTTGCTCTGGCAGTTGGGCGGCTTCGTGCTGCTGGCCTTTGGCGCTTTGCTCTTGCTACAGCGATTAATCGTCCGGCGCTGCCTCGCGCCCCTTGAGCAGGTACGGCGCGAATTACCACGCCTGGAACGCGGCGAAATCACCCGGCTATCGGTACGCGCTCCTGCCGAAATCCTGCCTTTAGTGACTGAACTGAACCGTTTACTCGATTTAATGGGCCAGCGCCAGCGTCGGACCCGCCAGGCGCTCGGCAATCTGGCCCACGCCTTGAAAACGCCGCTGACCGCTTTGACTCAGTTAGCCGATCAGCCGCCGCCTGCCCCGGAGCGGAGCGGATGGTGGCAGGACTTTCGCCAGCAACTGGCCCAGATCCGACGCCTGACCGAGCGGGAATTGAAACGGGCGCGTATCGTTGGCGCTGGCAACCCCGGTCAACGAGTTTTATTGGCCGGAGAAGTCGCGGATCTGATCGAAACTCTGCGCCGCATCCATCGGCATCGCGCCTTGCGCTTTGACATCCATGTCCCCCCAGACAGCGTGTTTCCCGGTGACCGTGATGATTTGCTGGAACTGCTCGGCAACCTGCTCGATAACGCCTGTCAGTGGGCGCAGCAAGTGGTGCGTCTGACCGTTGGTATGGAAAGCGGCCAGCTTTGGCTGCGTGTGGAAGACGATGGACCCGGTTGCCCGCCAGAACAGTTAGCTTTATTGCGCCAGCGGGGCGCGCGCATTGATGAATCGCGCGCTGGGCATGGTCTGGGGCTGGCGATCAGCAGTGACATCGTTGCGCAATACGGGGGTCTGTTGCGCTTAGCCAGTTCCGAAATGCTGGGCGGTTTGTTTGCCGAGGCGGTTTTACCAGTCTCCTCGGCGACAGACACGCGCTCACTCAATAGCCTTCAAAGGTAAACCATGCGGTCCCGATCAACACGGCATCACCTGATTCCAGCGCCAGCGCCTCATTGGTGGCCAAATCGTGATGGCCCACCCGCACCGCGCCCGGATCAGCCAGATTTTGAATCCAATACATGCCGTCTCTGAACAGGATCTCGGCATGATGGGGCTTGACGCCATCGGCTTGAATGCGCAGACCATCTTGCGGCGCACTACCCACTGAAAGCCATTTAGGGATATAGAAGTGCACGACCTGGCGAGCGGCGGCGTCATCGCGCTCGAAACGGGCATACAGCAAAGAACCCGGATTGCCGACCCCGTTAAGCCGCGATACCCGATCCTGAACCCGCAACAGATTGAGATAGCGCTGGCGCAGTAGTTTGCGTAGATCTTCGGCTTCAGCCTGGCGATCTCGCTGGCGCAGGATGTCGACCACACTCAGCAGGTAGTGACCGAATTTATCGCGAGGCTGTTGCGGGTCCCATGCAACCGAGGTGGGATTCCACTTGGGGTCCCAGGCCAGCACCATTTTGAGTTGATAAAGATCGCAAATTTCCAGGCTATCGTCAGCCGCTAGCGGCTCCCATTGCCCGCGTTCCAAGCGGCGACCGTTGCGACCGGTATAGGTGTGCCCGGTATTACTGGCCGACATCAGCGCCAATTGATCAGCCAAACCGCAGATAACACAGTGTAATCGTGAAATCCGCGTGTATTTCGGTACAAAGCCCAGACTGAAATCGCCAAAACCGGCACCAGAGGCGGAACTGTGGCGACCAAAGATCATAAAGGGGCGCGAGACCAGTTCAATACGGGCTGGAGCCTGGGAAGGATCCGCCGCCAGCAATAAGGCCCGCGTCAGAGGCGTCCCCCGGCCAAGCGCCCGCGCTGTCACTTCACGCAAATAGTGGGTGCGCGCTGAGTCCGCTTCCAATTCAAGCGGCAGGGTGCAGACCAGGGCGCTGGTTGCCGGGTCGGCGACAGTGCTACCGCTTGGCGAATTAGCCTGTAGCCAAGCCCCATCCGTCAATGGATTCGCTGAGGAATCAGCCCAAAATTGCTCGTTGCCTTCGACAGCAGGTCGGACGCTACTGGGTTCAATGGCCGGGCCAGTGGCAAGGTCAAGCCGGATCGAGTGGCAGGTATTGTAGGCGTGCCAATCTCCGCGATGATCGCAAACATCCACGTCCATCCATAAGGACGTCTGCGTCATATCGGCGAACGGACAGCGGTAATTGAGATAAACCACCTCCGCATCGCGCCCGTCCAGTAATCGTAACGGAGCAATGCGGCCATCGTTGGCCAACATCAGATCGGTACTGCGAAACCGCAAGCGAATTTCCCGGAATAACCACCAGGTCGAGTTGAACAATAAAGCGCATAGCACGCCATCTTGTTCTGTTGAGAAACGGCTGGCAGTCGCTAAGCCCACCAGGATGGGTTGCTGGATTTCGGCCAGGCGGGCGATGCGTTGCTGGAACGCCGAAGTCAATTGGGCATCAACGCCCTGCGCCATCTGCCGATAACGGCCCAGAAAATACCGCAGCGGTTCCTGGCGCTGTGGATGGTTGCGCTCTAACTTTCCAGCTAAATCATTGAGCAGTTGCTGGAACCCATCCAACGCTGCCGTCAGCGACGGTGCCGGATCCTGAAGCGATAACGCCTCTGATCTTTCTGAATCAAGCGGCTGACCTGGATCGGCAGCGACGACACCGGCTAGCACCGTTGGCGCTGATAGCGGCTCTCTTGCAGGGTCTGACATCCCCGCAACAGCCGCTTTTGCCACCGCCACGGGTTTAGTTAATCCCTTTTGCTCATCGAACTCGAACAAAAAATCAAATTCAGATAAATCAAATTGCAGTTCGGGGGCACCCGTTGCAGGGGTTGGCGGCCTCTTGGAGACAGCGCCTCGTTGACTGTTCGGATTATCAGTGAGTAATTTGGCCTGCTCGCCGAGAAAACAGTTTTGAGCCGCATCGTCAACCAGCGCCGGGGTAATTTCACGCTCCGACTGGAGACTGGCCAGCAGCAGGATCGCATCACACAGGATGGCGATGGCGCGCGGCACCCCCTGGCAGTAAAAGACGATGCGGTCAATGGCAGCCGGTGAAAACAGGCTGCCTGCGGTGGAACCGGCGACTTCAAGTTGATGTTGAATGAACAGACCGGTTTCGACAGCGCCCAAAGGCTCAAGATGACAGCGGACGCGAATGCTCTGCTGGAGTGCAGAAAATTCGGGCCGATCCAGCTTGGCGGCGATTTCCGGTAGGCCCACTAAAACAACTTGCAAGCGCTGGCTGGGCAGTGCAGGCGTTTCCACAAATTCTTGCAAACGTAATAACACTTCATCGGATAAGTGCTGCGCATCATCCATCAATAAAGCCACCACCTGGCCCCGGCGCGCCTGGGTGGCCAGCGTGTCCAACAGCAGCCGTTTTTGCCCCTCGACATCCAGGCCATCAGCCGCCAATCCCAAATTGCCGCACAGGTAATTGAGAATATCGGGGAAACCGAAGCTGGCGTTGAGCAACTGGATAAAGCGGATATCGGCCCCTTCGGCCAGACAGCGGCGAATGACCAAGGTCTTGCCGACCCCGGCCTCGCCGGTTAGCAAAATAAAACCGCGCTTTTCTCGAATGCCATCCAGAATATCTGCACAAGCGGCATCGAAGTTACCATTGCGGTAATAGTGCGCTGAATCCTTCGGTTTGAAGGGTTTACTATTAAAACCGAAGTAGGCGGTATACATGTCCTGCTCCTCTGCGCCGGTCGCCGTCGCGCGCCGCCACAGCTCCCGAATTGATCCCAACAACCTCGACAGGGAGCGCGCTATCTTGCCCATACCCCTCTTGGCGCATGGCCACGACTCAAATCCCCCGGTCGCTCCCTGCTCGCTTGCCTTTTGCTCGCTTTAACGATTCTGTCAATTGATGGGCTTTTGTGGGGTCTTACCACTTTTTTCCGGGATCGGCGCTGCGGTGACTGACCCAATAAAAGCAATATCAACGCCACCGCCGCCGAGTGTAAGCTCAGCCCCCCGCTGGGTGTTTTGCAGGTACAAGGTGACGCCTTTCTCATTGCGCAACAGGGCGCTGCCGCCACCCTGACCGACCGTCAACGCGCCTTCGACAGCGTAATAACGACCCGGAAAATCAGCCACATCGCGCAAACGATAAACCTGGCCGATGGCGCTTATGTGGGTAAAACCCAAGGTCACGCCCCTAAGCCCCGACACTGCAAAAGGATAGTGTTTTTCGCCAAGCATTAATTTGCCCTGGCCTTGGGTAAAACTGACGATAAAGCCATACGAAGTGCTGGAAAGCTCCAGCCGGGCGTCCGGCAGACGATCCTGCGCCAGGCTCGCACCGCAACCGACCAGCAAAACTCCCACCCAGAGCATCCGCAGTAAACGCATGGGTTGCTCCTTGGTCAGTCCCTTACGCCGCCGGGATCGCATGGGTCGGCCACGGCTGGAAATTGAGCAACATTTTCTCTAACTGGCGGCCTAAATCGACCTCTGAACCGCCACCCTTGCCACTACGCGAACAGGTATCCACTTGCCAAACCCCGACTTTTTCATCCAGATTGACTTCTTTCCATTTCGGATGGCCGGTTTGTCGGAGTTGGCCAAGGCCCGACCGGATCGCCTGGCCCAGTTTGGCCAGTTGGTGGCACCGCGTCACGAAATAGGGATTCTGTTTGCCAGAGAAGTCAAAGCTCATCAAAACAGCCTTCACCGCAATCGTCGCGACTTCCCCGGAAAGCCACTCGTAGTCAGCCTGGCCAATCTTGGCCGCTTGGTATTCCCGCAACAGAGCAGGATCGTTGAGCGGCACGAAATGGACGTTGGTCAGCATGGTGGCGAACTCCGGTTTGGTGATCAGGTTGCCGACCTTGGTGAAGAGGCTGACCGGTTTGCCAGCCACGTAAAACATGGCGTCTGCCTCACCTTTGAGCACCGCAGTCACCCCTTGCAGGGGCGGCACATTGAGCATTTCGCCGGGCTTAACGCCCGTCAGTTGCAGAATGTTCATCGCCGTCAACCAGGTGCCGCTGCCTGGCTCGCCAACCGCGACCCGCTTGCCCTGCAAGTCGCTGAACGATCCAACCGATTTGTTGGCGAATACGTGAACTTCCTCATTATAAAACGGGAAGATCAACCGTAAGCGAGCGGCAACCTGGCGCATCTCCGGGCTTTCCGAGCGACTGAGAAATCCCAGGACATCGGATTGAACAATGCCGAAGGTGGCATTCTCTTTGCTATTGATCCGCTTGATATTGTCGATAGAGCCTTGAGAATCCTTGACCAGGATATCCAGGCCAACGCCTCTAGCGACCCCGGCAATGTCGTTGCCAAACTGGATGTAGGTTCCGGTTTTGGAACCGGTAACCATCCCGATCTGGCTGGCGTTGGTATCTTCCGCTAAAGCCGGGGTCAAACCGCACACAGTCCAGAGAAACCAAAGACCGAAAACCAGCGGACGCTTCATAAACAGGCTCCTTAGATTAGTGAAGTATCACGATAACCGCACGTTAGTCAGTTGACGCCCCGCACACCTTATTCAAGGCGATCTTTGCGAGCGCAACCTTTTTTCCAATTCCTGCTGTGTCGGGTCAAACTGCGAGTCCAATTCATCTTCCAGACTTGGCCCTGATCCCGGTCGCGTGGGACGCTGCGGCGTCGCCGGTGCGGATCGTTCCGGCGGCAACGGCGCACGAGGCTGTGAAACCGGAGGTTCAATAGGCATTGGCCGCACCGGTGCGTCCAGTGGACGAACTGGGGTCGGTGCCGAGCTAGGCGTCGGGACTGGTTCCGGCGGCGGAATTGGTCTTGCTGCTGGCTTAGGTGCCGGCGTCGGTACTTCGGGAGCAGAACGCGGGCTGGCGGGTATGGCAGGTGCCTCGACAATCGGCGGTTTGCCAGAATGGGCGGGGGCTTGATCGTTGGCGCGACTATTAAACCACCACCAGCCAGCCGCCGCCAACGCTAACAGCACAGCCCCGGCCAGCACCATCATCAAACTGGATTTTTTGCCCTGAGACGCTGACTCCGGCTGCGCTAAAGGCGTCGGAGCCGGGGCCGCCGGTCTTGATGGCGCTGAGGCAAGAGCCGGTGAACGCGCCGCAGGGTGCATCGATTCTTCATCTAATCCCGGATCAGCAGTCGCTTGAGCCACCTCGCCTGTCGCTGTGATCGGTAGACCAGAGCCGGTCGGCGAGTCGCCCGGGCGGTTTCCTACAGGTGGCGATGGGGTCAAGGGCGGCGGCGACGCTTCCAAGCGCTCCGATGAGCCAGCGGAATTCAGTGGCTGGGATTTTTGCGACAGCGGTGGCAATCCACGCGTTGGATCATCGTCTACCGAGTCAGCCCGGCCACCGAGATCGGGAATGGGCATATCAGGGATTGGCAAATCCGCAGTGCCGATCTGGGGTAAGGGCGGGGGTTGAAGCGGCGGCTCTGGCCGTGGTGCGGGCGCTGGATTGACCCGCGTGCCACCCACTACCTTGCGCTCACCACTGGCGCTCCCCTCTTCCAGTTCCAGTTGCAGAGGCCAAACAAAAGTCGCAGCGGCGGTTCCCGGCAGGCCCTGCCCACGCACCATCAACTGGTAGGGCATGTTTTCCAGTTGAAAAACCAGATCAGGGTGAATGACAAATTTCAACAAATCGCCGCTAAACCACGCTTCCTCAGGCTGTAGCCAGCTCTCCGCGCCCTGCCACCCTTCCGTGCCGAGATGGTTAGTCCCGAAACCGTGTCGACTCAAGGCAAACTCGAAGGTTTCCAGCGTGCGCGGCAGCCCCCCCAGCGTGACGATGGCGTGTCCCAGGGGACGCGCGGGATCTTCCGACACGCGAACCGAAAGCGCGGTCATTCACAGTCCTCCAAAAGTTGACGGATTGTTCAAATGGACGAACGCAGCCGCGTCAATAAATCCCCCAGCCGCTGGTTAGCGGCGAGGTCGATATCCCGACCCGCGCGATTGCGGGCGTTGCGCTCCACCAAATCAAGGAATGCCCGAATCCAGTCGGTATAATAATCCTGATCGTAAGTCGATTGCTGTTCGCCCAACTGAGGGCCGCCACGTGGTACCGCTCGGGGTGGAAATAGCGGGCGTGGGCCGCTTTCGAGGGCGAGCATCGGCCGCTGCTCTGGCGCTAGCGCATCGTATCCTAAAAAATCCACGTAGTTGTTCAAAAGATTGGCGGTCAAGCGCGCAGGCAAGGCGACAATCTGCTCAAACTTCATGCGAAATCCGGTCACTTGCCGCACCAGCGTCTCGATGTGTTCTTCAAGCTTCAGCCGCTGGGCACCCGCAATCAACTCCTTGATGAAATCAATCATGCTGGGTTCCGGCACCCGATAGTATTCACACAGCGACTTATTCCCGCTCAGATCGTGCAGATCCCGCATCCATTCAGCCACTGCTTCGCGAGCGAACAAGGCGGCATCATCCTTGCGAAGCGCCGCTGCATCAGTGGCGGTATCGCCGCCCAAACCCAGCAAGACTTTCATCTGCGCGGTATTGACCGCAGCGCCAATCGTCGGTGCGCCAATCGCTTGTTTTTCGTCTGGTAAGCGCGTCTCGATCCGGTAATAAATATCTTCCAACTCGTTACTATCGGCTTGCAGCGCTCGAATCAGCTCACCAAAGCGTTGTTCGCCAGCGCATTCGACCAGATGACCGGCAACCTGCTGGGCGGCGGTGCGCCGCTTTTCGATTTCCAGCTCTGGATTATCGCTGACATAGTAATGGCTGATTCGCTCCATCATCTGCTCGCGCAGGCGCGTCACCTGCCCAGCCAGTTGCTGGCGTTTCAATTCGGGATTGCACAGCGGACGCAGATGCTCAGCCAGATAACTGATGCCGCCGTCGTTGAGGGCAAAACCTGCCTCCCACGCCTGTTCAGGATCGGCGAAATGAGCGCTGGCCACCTTATCCTTCAAAAAAGCTTCTTTAAACAGGGCGATCCGCTTGCGCTCGCCGGGCCGAACGCCAATTTCCCGCCCCTCTTCGTCGTAATCGAAGATGTTCTTGGCCTTAAAATTGGGGTTGCGTAGCCAAAAGCTATTGCGAAACGGACCGTTTGTATCCCACTGGCGCGGCCATTCGTGTTGCTTGCCAAAAAAATTGAGCAACGAGCTTTCCAAGCGGGTAATCCAGCGGCTTTCCGGGGAGCGTTCGCCCGCTTTTTCCTCAAATTCCATATCGAATTTGGTCAATACCAGAAATAGCGCATTGGGTTGCTGCGACCGCTGTTCCGGCGTCACGCCATGGGTACTGGAGATCCATTCATAGACCATCTCCGGCAGCGACTTGACTTCTTGATTGCTGGGGCCGATGCACAACAGCATGCTGGTCAATTCCTGCTCGGCACAGTAGCGCTCAAACAGATAGGCCACTTTGCCGCGCAGAAATAAGCTGCGCAGCGCATCGCCGGTTTCAAGAAAAGCCGGTAAGTCCTTGATTAACTCGCGAGAACGTGCGCCGGGAAAATCCAGTAAATCCGTATGCTGGAAAAAATCCCAGGGTTGTTCGCTGATGACGATCCGCAATTCGGCAATCAATGCCGTGACCTCATTACGCGGCAAGGTCACGCGCGCGCCGTCGACCCCGATCAACGTCAGCGTTTCCCCACCACCGGCACCCAGACCCTTAAGCGTCTGCACATCAATGATGCTCTGTTCGCGCGGCAATAACGCTTCAAGGCCCGCATACGCATCACTGGCGAAATTTAAACCGCGCAAACCCTCATACAGGCGGGTATAGAGCTGACTAAATGCCTCCACGCCGCCCCAGATCACCCCGAACAATTTGGCGCGTTCCTGGATATTCAAGCGCGGTGCCAGTTGGGCGGCCTGTTCCCAATAACCATGCCGCAGCAGGCGCACCCGCTCCTGGCCCTTGAAATAGCGTTCAAAATACGTTTGCAGATCGAATACATCGTCCGCCGTGAGCGGATCGACCGGTTGCGGCTGGACGGCGCCAGCCAGCTTGTCCAGCAACTCGGTCAACTGCGCCTGGGTCAGCAACTCGTCTTCGCTATGATCGCAATCCGCGTAGTACGTATTGCCGAGGATTTTCACCAAATCGGTTTGGGTGAGCAGCCGCATCTGTACGGGTGCCGCCGAGCTGACCCCCGCTGCCGGTTGCAAGGTGAAGCGGGTGACCAGACCGGTCGACTCACGGCCGCCTTCGGGATTGATATCGCGAATAAAATCGATCGTCTGACCGGCAAAATCCGCCAGCAGCGGGGCCATTCCCTTGCGGGCCAGGGCAGAAATCAGATAGGACTTACCGGACTGACTTGGCCCAAAGACGCCCACGCACATCGGCCGTTGAGCCGCCTGCTCCAGGCGGCGCGCCTGTGTCGAGAGCCGCCGGAATTCCTTGGTCAAACCCGCCTTTTCCTGGCGGACTCGCTCAGAATTTTGCTCTAGCCAATCCAGGAATTCGGAGCTGATTTGATCAAGAGTCCGGCAGGTAGCGCTAAGAGTGGCATCGCTGGTCATAGTGAGAAAGCCGTTTACCTATAACAAGGGACCAAATAGAGAGAAAGAAACGATTATCACAACAATGAATCCTACCCACATGAAGATTCTCAGCCATTGGCTTTTGCGCTGAGCTGCTTTTGGTTCCACCACCTTGCCCAAGAAAGCGACATCATTGGGTGCAAAGGCGACTAATTCATCACCTTGCAAGAAGCTTCGTCCATACAACTGCACCCCGGCTTCGTGAGGCGACAATAAGCCCATCGACTGTTTAAAGACGGCATGAATCCGCGCTTCTGTCGACAAAATCATCTCAACTAAATGACCACTCATCAGCGCTTCGATAGGCGTTAAACGCACGATTTGCATCGGGCTATCCGACACCAGTCGCTGCGCTGAGGCGAGTTTTCGGGTTGCGATTCGGTCGATATACCACATCAGTCCACCGGCTAAGCCGATACTCGGCAATAACACCAAGCCGGTCAGCCCCAGCGTCAAGAGGCTACCCAGATCCTGGCTGGTCAAAGCCTTGACCATCGCTAACAGCAGAAGACCGGACAGCATTAAAAATACGACGAGGCTGGACAGCCGCAGTCGCCGTCGATGCCGCGCCGCCAATTTTTGTAAAGCCGGATGCCAGTTAGACGAATCTTCAGTCATGATCGCTCACATTCAGCGGCGCGGCGCATCGCCAGAACGCGCCGAAATTGAGAAAATACCGGTATCCAGCCAATAACCGTACTCGTCTTTGAGCGTCTGCAATTTCAGCAGCACGACTCCGCTGGGCTGTTGATTACCGGCGGAATCCGTCACCGCGATCACCTTGAAATCCAGATCGACATTTTCATCGGTGGAGCGCTCTAACGTCACCTTAAGCGGCAATGCTTTGGCGCTGGCGTCGCGGGGATGCGCAAAGGTGACGCGATACAGCGGCGTCGCTGGCCAACGCTCCACAGCCAACTGGCGAAATCCCAAAAACACCGGGGCGTAGAAATCAAAGGTTGCCTCCGGCAAGCGCGTTTTGCGATCTTCCAACTCCAGATTGGCGAACAGCACATTTTCCTGTTTCAACCGGCCGGTCTGCTCCAGGACACCGACAAAGCGGGCGGTCGATTTCATCCCCAGTTCGCGACTGCGCAGGTTGAATTTGTAGAGTTGCCCCTCAGAAAGGGCGCAGACCATTGCACCAACCGCCGCTGTGGTCTTGGGATCGGTCAATCGGCCGCTGACCGCACGAAACGGATACCAGTCGCCGACCCGATAGGTGTGCAAGCTGACGATACGATCTGGCGGCGAGGGCAGCTTGGCCAGAATCGCCGCTCGAATCGCCGGTAACCGGCAAGGTCGACCGGAAATCAATAAATAGTCGCAATCGTACAGATAGACGACTTCACAGAGATCGCTCAGTACCTGACCGAGAATCCGCCGCACCGTGGTATCCAACGCCAGCATGGTTGCGGTAAACGCGACTTCGGCCAGCTTGAAATTTTGTCCACCCACCGCCCGCACCGCGTCTTCCAAAAACCGAACGACCTGCTCGTGCGGGCCGCTCCCGGCCGGATAGACATCCGCCAATCGCAAGGTTACGGCTTCGTTGCCGGAACTCAGATCAGTGTTTTCGTAGCGGTGCAGCAACTCCAGCGCTAGCGGTAAGGCCACCTGATTGGCGAATTGCCGCCGCAACGTCCGGTCACGCTCAGCCTGATCGCCACGATTTGCGCCTAACAAGCGCGCTAATAATTCTTCTGGATTGGCCGCCCCACTCTGGCGAATAGCCTCAACCAGCACCGGCAACACGTTGCGCTCGATTAAACCGCACAGCACGTCATCGCCCGCGATGTTAAAGCCTTCGCGAAACTCCTGGATCGGCCGGACCGCCGTGCCGCCTTCCAACTGATAGGTGGTAACGATTAAATCAGTGGTGCCGCCGCCAATGTCGATACTGGCTAATCGCAGGCACGGCAGATCGCCATAGCCTTCGCGGACTCGGCCAAATATTTTGAAAAACAGCGCGGCATCGCCCTGAAAGTTGTGCTTAATCTCGTTATAGAGAAAGACAATCTGGGTGCCAGTGGCTTCATCCCATTGCAGCAAGGGTTCTGGCGCTTGACTGTCATCCAGTCCCAAAGCCCGCCAGGTTAGCCGGATCGCCGTCCCGACCCGCCGGGAAAACAGCTTGCGCTCGGCTAAGGGCATAGCAGTTGGCATGGTCAAGATGACCCGACGCAAGCGGCGCGGCGCTTCGGAATGGACGCGCTGATAGCGCCGGGTCGGCGAGTTGGTCTCCACAAACGCCTGCAATAGCACTTCAGCCACAAAAAAACTCATCAGGGCGCTACGTGAAAACAGCGCCGTGACGGCGGGTGGTTCGCCGGCAATCAGCTCCTCGCCATCCTCGCGCAGATGGCCAATGAACGGGCCGGTGGTTACCGGGCCGCTGTCGCCGCCGAAACCATCAGGGCCAGGATTGAATCGCCAGGGATGGTAGCGGGGGTCAGTATCCCACAGGTAACGCTTAGGCCCGGACAGCCCGGTGCTGCCTTCGGCCCCGTGGCTGTAGTAGGACAGGGCTTGCGCCTCATAGCCTACGCGCGTCGGCACCGGCCATAGAAAGCTACTGGAGCGGCCACTGCGCCGCGATAGCTTCTCATCGCCAAAGCTGCTGCGCACAAACTCAATGCGGCTTGGAAAAGGTTCATCGTAGATCCGCTCAGGCCGCGACAGGTCGCGCAACTCCAACCGGTAACTGTCGTTCATGTCCACCGGATTATCGCCGCTGGTTTCCATCAGGATGCCGCAGGTCCGGGAATTACCGACATCCAGCACCAGATCGACATTGACCGGTTGATTGAGCCGAGCAGTCGGCGCGCTATCGACGAAAGTAAAACGCAGCCGGGGCACTGCCAGCGCCCGGCGCAGCACGCTCAGCAAGGTCAACCAGGCCGCCTGCCCATCGGGACTGGCGCGCAACTCAGCTTCGTCAACCCGGCGTGGCGCGCGCCGACGCATTTCAAAGGCATGGAAACGCTGATGCAACCACTCGCGTACCCATTCCTGCTCCAAAAACCAGCCGGTATCCGCCTGGGCGTCGCTAAGGGCGAATTCCTCGCCGGACTGCATATCCAACGGGCTGGGTGCCAGATAAGGGCGGCCTTCGCGAGTGGGCAACAGTTGCGTATCGAAAGCCAGGGTGACTCGATGCGTGTTGCCATCGCTATCGGGAGTCGGCAGCTCGACCAGGCGCGCCCTGGCCCAATTGGTTGGCCCCTTATCAAACAGATGATTGCCATCGGGATGGGGTTCGCGTACACGCAAAAACGGAATGGGAACCCAGGTCTGATCAAGAATGGCGGCTGCCTTGGCGGCGTTTAGCGAATAGACTTGTTCCGGCTTGACCGGCTTACCATCATCGGCGACGAACTGACCGCTAGCGTCATCGGCGTAAAGACACGTCAGGATCGCTCGGCCCTCGGCGGTGGTTTGCGTTAGAAACGCTCGCGATAGGCGGGCTTCGTTGAGATTCAGGCCGAAATCCAAAAACTGGATAGCGGTATTGGGAATCAGATTGATAACCGGGGCGTATGGGGTCAGTTTCGCCAGCATAGGAACCTTGTCCTCCTCGTCTATGAGTCATTCTGGCGCGGTGCCGAAACGACCGCAACCTCGGCGTTAGCTTTCGCTTCTTGGATCGGTGCGTGGCAGCGGTTTTGGAAGTTTATCGAACTAGTTAGCAACCGGTGCTTCCAATGTAGGTTTGTAACGCCTTTTGCGCCAGAAGGTAGTCCGCTTCTAACCCAGCGAGCAAGCGATCTACATCAGCTAATTGTTTTTCCCTACCCCGCTGCTCCAGTTCCTTACACCAGCCTGCGACGCGCATCGCCCCGACATTGGCACTACTGGATTTTAGGGTATGCGCTGCCTGATAGAGGGTGTCGCTATCTTTACTGACCACGGCGGTTCGCAACGCATCCAAGGATCCAGCGGAACTTTGCAAATACAGATCAATGATTTTTGCCTGGAGATTGGGGGTGCCTGGCTGCTGAAGAGCGCGGATACGTGCCAGGGACTGTTCATCCAGTATCGCCGCGACTGAGGCCGGCGATGTATTCAGCGAGGAGGGGTCGGGTGACTTCGGCACTGGCACTGGTATCCGAGCGGGCTGGGTGGTCACAGCAATTCGATTGATCACCGGCGCGGTGCGAGCAGCAGGCTTGGTTGGCGGCGTGGCAGGCGTAGCCGTAGGGATACTAGTATCGGCTCTGCGCAGCCAACGATCTAAAATGGCGATGAGTTGCACTTGCTCGAAAGGTTTACCGAGATAGTCATCCATGCCCGACGCTAGACATTCTTCCCGAAATCCTTTCACCACGTTGGCGGTAAGAGCGATGATGGGCAATCGTGGCTGCGATTGTTCTCGCTCCCAATTACGAATCGCCTCTGTAGCGGCGAACCCATCCATGATCGGCATCTGACAGTCCATCAACACCAGATTGTAGCGGCCGCGAGTCACTGCGGCGACCGCCTCACGCCCGTTGACCGCCAACTCGGCCTGGCAACCGAGCGTTTCCAGCAGCGCCAGGGCCATTTCCTGATTGACCGGATTGTCCTCGGCAACGAGGATTCGTCCTTTAAACCGTGGGCGCGGTATGGGAGGCGAAAGCGAGCGCTGCGAGATGGCCTCGGCCGCCGCGCTCAATAACCGGTAGAGGGTTTTATAAAGCTCTGCTTGACGAACCGGTTTGTGCAAGACGGCTTGAATACCAACGCGGGTGACTTCTGCCGGGTCTAAATCGAACCCTCCGGAAGTCAACAATAACAGCTTGAGGGCCGCCAAACGGGTATCGGCTCGAATGTGCCGCGCCAACTCCAGCGCATCCATGCCCGGCATTCGCAAATCGAGAATTGCCAAATCAAATGCGGCATCGCGTGTTATCGCGGCACGCAATGACGCCAGCGCCGCAGCGCCCCCCTCCGCCATGTCGCTACCGATCCCCCAGGCCGTGACCTGATGCCATAAAATTTCTCGGTTGGTGGCGTTATCATCCACGATCAAAACGCGGGCACCGTGTAATAAATCCTGCCGGGCCAGCCAGGAGGGCCGCGTACCCGCGACCCGATGCTGTAGCGGCACGGTAAACCAAAAGCGGGACCCGACGCCTGGCACGCTCTCCACGCCGATCTCCCCACCCATCAACTCCACCAGACGCCGAGAAATCGCCAAACCCAGCCCAGTCCCTCCATAGTGACGATTGGTCGAAGTATCGGCCTGGGTAAAGGAGTCGAAAATTTTCGTTTGCGCTTCACGGGGGATGCCAATCCCGGTGTCCTTGATCTCGAAACGCAAGCGCGGCTGTCGCTCATCCTTGATCGTCACCCGCAATCGGATCACCACTTCCCCCTGTTCAGTAAATTTAATGGCATTACCGACCAGGTTAACGAGAAGCTGCCGCAGGCGCACCGGGTCACCTTTGACCTTTTGGGGCAGTTCCAGCGGTAAATCGCTGATCAGATCCAACCCTTTTTCGTGCGCTCGCCCCGCCAGTAAAGCGGCGGTATCTTCGACCAGTTCCCGCAGATCGAAAGACACCATCTCCAATTCCAACCGCCCCGCCTCGATTTTGGAAAAATCGAGAATGTCGTTGATGATGGCCAGTAAAGTTCGGCCCGAACCGAGAATGGTCCCAGCAAACCGGCGTTGCTGACCGTTGAGGGCGGTGCCCAGTAGTAGCTCAGCCATGCCAAGCACTCCGTTTAACGGGGTGCGAATCTCATGACTCATCACCGCCAGAAAATCTGATTTGGTGCGGTTGGCAGTTTCGGCGGCTTCCTTGGCTTCACGCAAGGCGGCGGTCTGGAGGGCCATCTGATGATCACGCTCTTGCAGGCGTGCAGCCATATCATCAAACGCAGCCGCCACTTGACCGATTTCATTATCAGGTTTCAAGCCAATCCGATGACTTAAGTCACCCGCACCAATTTGGCGGACACCGGCCTGGAGCCGTTGCATCGGGCGCAGAAAACGCCGTTTGAGCAGCGTTGAGACGACTTGGGCCAGCACCAGACCAATCACCAGAGTTCCGACCAGCAGCGACCACCAGGCGGTTCGGCTGGCAGCGTAAACTTCCGCCTGGGTAACTTCCGTCACCAGGATCCACGAGGTTTCCGGCACCGGTATCGTGGTGCCGACCACGGGTTGACCTTGCAAATTCGTATAATCTGCAGCCCAGGTTTCCTTGGCTGCACGCACCAGGGCTAATAACTCAGGGCGCTCATCCAGGCGAGCTTGGGCAACGACCATGCGTGGATCGGAATGGGCGATGATGCGTCCATCTTGATTAACTAAATAGGAGATGCCGGACTCACCAAAATGAAGGCTTTCGACCACTTCCTGTAAAACCGTCATCCGCAAACGGGCCGCCATAACCCCACCCGGCCCAGAAGGCACGGCCAGGATCAAATACGTTTGATTGTCGGCGGTGACTTGCACATCGCCGACGTATGTTTTCCCATCGCGCGCTTCGACAAACCAGCGAGATTGCTGGATCGTGAACAGATCAGCTAACAAGGCCTCATTGGCCGGTGCATGGCTGATGATCTGACCGGTCGAATCCAGATAGGCGATTTCGAGCAAAGCCGGATCGCGGCGCAGCAACTCTTCCATCTCCCTGGATTGCAAGGCTGACATCCCGTCTTGACCAAATACATCCATTAACAGCAAAACCCGCTGTTCGCGCGCCAGAAAGGCGCTGACCGTTTGGGCCGCCCGACGCGCCGCCTCGTGCTGACGCCCACGCCAACCGCTCTCTTCAGCGCGGCTTACCAGCAAAGCCACGGCCAGCGTACTGGCCAGCAGCAAAACCAGCAGGGCCGCAGCAAATACCGCCAGCAACTGCCGCTGCAAGCTACCACGCGCGCTTTGCCGTAGCGCAGCGCGGTGAATTCGGTTCACTCCTGCCCCAGTCACTGCCAACTCTTATTGACCCGCAGCGAGAAAACGTTTCCAAATATCGTCATAGCGCTTTTTCCCAAGCGGGGTTAGAGGAGGATAAAAGTGGGTGCGGCGCAATACTTCAGGCGGTGGAAAGATATTGGGATCGTCGCGGATTTCAGGTTTGATGAGTGGATAAGCCGCTTCGTTAGCCGTGGCATACTTCTTTTCATTAACCATCTGAGCGGCAATTTCAGGGCGTAACAGGAAATTGATGAAAACTTCAGCCGTATAAGGACTTACGCTGGTTGCCGGAATCACAAAGTTTTCCCCCCATGAGGGGACACCCTCTGCCGGTAATACATACTTGACGGCCGGATTGGCTTCATGAGCTTTACGATATTCTTCAGGCCATCCATAGAGGATCGCCACGTCTCCCTTTAGGATTCGAGCGACAGCGGTATCAGCCTCTATCTCTACGAAAATCGCTCTTTTTTTGAGTTCAATTAACCGCTGAAGAGCAGCCTCTAACTGCTTCTCGTCCTCGGAGCCAAACGCATATCCCAATGAAAGCAAGGCAATAGCAATTAACTCGGTGGGCTGAGCGCGCAGCCCGATCTTACCGGCGTAGCGTGGTTCCCATAAATCGGCCCATCGCGTCACCGATTGCCCAACAAGATCAGTTCGCACCACCAAGCCAGAGGTACCGTAATAATAAGGCACAGTGTGGCGATTACCGGGATCAGTCGCTAAATCCCGGAAATTAGCCGAGATATTTTTAAAGTTGGGGACATGGCGAAAATTAATTGGTAGCAAAAGATTCGAGGCAGTTAGCGTTGGAATCAGGTCATTTTCCAGAACCGCGACATCGACGATCTTCCCCTTTTGTAATTGTTCGCTGGCTTCTTCCTGTGAATCGAAAGTCTCGTATTTAACCCCGACACCGAACTCTTTGGTGAACATCTTTAGCACGGACTGCGGGATGTCGTCTGACCAATTATAAAGGATCAGCTCCTGCGCGAGTGGGGGTGGAGCCGGAGGCGGCGTGACCGGCGGCGCGCCAGGGGACGGCGGCTGGTCGCAAGCTGTTAAAATTGCAGAGATTATAATCAGCGTGGCCCCAACCAGCGTAACCAGCCGAGACAGCTTGAGAGCGGAGCTTCTTACCAATAGATTATTGCTCATGAACCGCTTGTTTTCCCCTCTGGGTAGTTCTTGCAGGGCTGGCAATTTCGCTAAGAGCTGATCTAACTCGTCGATGCAAACTCTATATCAACAAAGCCCCGACAATGGCATAGAGCAGCGCGGGCAATAAGTTGCCGACATAAATACGGCGGATTTCCAGCAAATTGATGCCGATACCCAAAATCAATAACCCTCCCGTGGCATTAACGGCATCCAGCACAACCGGCTCCGAGAGAAAAGCCATTTGCGACGCCAATAAGGTAATACCGCCCTGCACCACCAAAATCGGCAAAGCCGAATACATCACCCCCACCCCTAATGATGAAGCCAGCGCGACTGAAGCCACGCCGTCCAACAGCGCTTTGATCAGCAATATGCTCGGATCACCCGTCGTCCCATCTTGAATCGATCCGACGATCGTCATCGCGCCAGTCAAATATAACAACGTGGCGGTGACGAAACCCTCGACAAAACGGCTCGAACGGGAACGCAGCTTGCGTTGCAAGATTCCAGCCAGACCTTCCAGCCGCTGCTCAATGCGCAACAACTCGCCACTGATACCGCCAAGCAGCAAGCAACCAATCGCTAATAGCGTGTGCTGGGCCTCCAGCGCCATGCGCAATCCGATCGCCACGACGGATAACCCCAGAGCCTGCATCAGGATAGTCTTGATATTCTCCGGCAGCCGCGAACCCGCCACCAGGCCCACTGCACTGCCCACCAACACCGTACCTGTATTGACCAACGTTCCCAGCATGAGGCGCTTACCTTTAACTCAACAGCATTTTAAAGCCGACCAGGGCCAAGAAAACGGCGAACACTTTCTTCAACGTTTCAGTGGGCAGAGTATGCGCTAACTTCACGCCCAGTGGCGCGAACAACATGCTGACGGTGGCAACCCCGACCAGAGCCGGACCATAGACATAGCCAAGACTCCAACGCGGTAGGTCAGGGACATGCCAGCCGGTCGCGATGAAACCTATAGAACCGGCCAGCGCAATAGGCAGACCACAAGCGGCTGAGGTTGCTACGGCCTGGCGGATTGGCACGTTACACCAAAGCAGGAAGGGTACGGTCAACGAACCGCCACCGATGCCAACGATGGCTGAAACCAGGCCGATCAGACCACCGACTGCGCTCATCCCCACCGTTCCCGGCAGATCGCGGCCCGGCGTCGGTTTAGCCCCAAAACCCATCTGGGCCGACATCATCAAGACAAAAACGGCGAAGACCTTTTCCAGAACCAGGCTCGATAAAAAATGGGCGACCGCCGCTCCCAGCCAAGCGCCGATGACGATGCCAGACGCCAAACGCCAAAAAATCGACCATCGCACCGCCCCCAAACGATGATGGGCGCGCACTGATGAAATAGAGGTCAGGACAATGGTGGCCAACGAAGTACCGATAGCCAAGTGCATGATGATCTCGGGATTAACCTGCTGATCTCGAAAAATCCAGGCTAATACAGGCACAATGATCAACCCGCCGCCAACACCAAGTAGACCCGCCATCACGCCGACGAATGCGCCCAACGCCAAATAGGCTAAGAAGGTCGCTAAAATGGGTTCCAAGATCAGGTTATCCTATCGGTCTGGAGATTCTTCACAGGGAGCAGCGCGGCTAAGTGTGATAAATTTCGCTCACGCATAAAGCCGACCGGCCGCGCGTCAGCATCGCATAAAGCGCTATTGTACGTGTGGACTAGTGGGCATGTCCTTATCCGAATCACCGTTTCGGCAGCCTTTGTCCGCCAGAGGCGAAAAAAAGACCAGCGAGGAGCAGGCAAGAAGATGAAAATTCGAACAATCTGCGTGTTAGGCGGTACAGGCTTCGTCGGCCGACATTTGCTGGCACGGCTGGCCAATCGGGGCTATCAGATTAAAGTGTTGACGCGCCATCCCCAGCGCCACCGGGATCTTGCCGTACTGCCGGATGCTGAAGTGATCGGGGCCGATATCCGCGATCCCGCCGCACTTTTGACCCATTTCGCCGGTTGCGATGCCGTGATCAACCTGGTGGGAGTCCTCCATGAGCAGGGCGGTGACCAAGGGTTCCGGGCGCTGCACGTCGATCTGCCTGGCAAGATTATTGAAACTTGTCGAGCGCTCGGCATCAAACGTTTGCTGCATATGAGCGCCCTTCACGCCGATGCCGCGAAAGGACCCAGCCAATATTTGTTTACTAAGGGCGAGGGAGAGCAGCGGGTAATGGCGGCAACCGATTTAGCGGTGGCCTGTTTTAAACCATCCATCATCTTTGGGCCTAAGGATAATTTCTACAACCAGTTCGCCGGGCTACTCAAAGTCTTCCCGATTTTACCGCTGGCCTGCCCGAATGCACGATTCGCCCCAGTCTATGTCGGCGATGTCGCCCAAGCCTTCGAGATTGGCCTGGAAAACGAAGCAACTATCGGCCAGTGCTACGAACTATGCGGCCCGCGTGCTTACACCTTTCGGGAAATTGTTGAGGATATCGCCCGCATGTTGGGTTTGAAACGGACAGTGATCGGTTTACCCGATGGCTTAGCACGCTTGCAAGCCCAAGTTCTGGGTTTATTACCCGTCAAACTATTTACCACTGACAACTTTCTTTCCTTGCAGGTCGATAGCGTTTGCGGGCGCGATGGCTTGGCGGAACTGGGGATCACCCCGCATTCAGTCGAAAGCATCATGCAAATGCACTTCGCCGATGAAACCCAACGGCGTCGCTATGATTTCCTGCGCCAGTTCGCCGGGCGCAATTTAAAAAGATAGACCCTGCTGTAATCAGGGGACTCTTTATGGCTGGGGTCCCCCACCTTAGCTGTTGAACACGAAACGTTTACCCGATGTCCAAGCCGCATGTCAGCATGTTCACGCTTTAGCGCGAGGCTGGCGGCTTTTAACAGCGCATTAGCCCAGTTAAAATAACTAAATAGAATAAAAAACCTGGATGCAAATGCAGCATTTTCCGCGTAGACTAGCGCGCATTTTAAAATTTTAACGTCCTCGCCATCCGCTGGCACCTTCCCTACTCACTGTCATGGCTGTTTAAGGATTCGCCACTTTATGAGCCAAAATTATCTCTTTACCTCCGAATCGGTCTCGGAAGGCCATCCCGATAAAATCGCTGATCAGATTTCCGATGCGGTGCTGGATGCGATTCTGGCTGAAGACGCCAATGGGCGCGTCGCTTGCGAAACGCTGATCAAAACCGGTGTCGTGGTTCTAGCCGGTGAAATCACCACGACGGCCTGGGTGGATTTCGACAAGATCGTGCGGGATACCGTCATCGGCATTGGCTACGATAACTCTGGCGTGGGTTTTGACGGGGCGACCTGTGCGGTGCTGTCTTGTATTGGTAAACAATCCCCTGATATCGCACAGGGTGTAGATCGCAAAAGCCCTGAAGAACAAGGCGCAGGTGATCAGGGCTTAATGTTCGGTTATGCCTGCAACGAAACCGATGTTTTGATGCCAGCCCCGATTACTTATGCTCATCTGCTGGTGCAGCGCCAAGCCGAAATGCGCAAGAGCGGCGTCTTACCGTGGCTGCGTCCTGACGCTAAAAGCCAAGTCACCTTTCGTTACCAGGATCATAAGGTAGTCGGCATCGAAGCGGTCGTGCTGTCCACCCAGCACGATCCTGACATCAGTTATAAGCTGCTGTGCGAGGCCGTGATGGAAAACATCATTCAGCCGGTGCTGCCAGCGGAATGGTTGGATAAGCAGACTCAATATCACATCAACCCGACCGGCAGCTTCGTCATCGGTGGGCCGGTGGGAGATTGCGGTTTGACCGGTCGTAAGATCATCGTTGACACCTATGGTGGCGCTGCTCACCACGGCGGCGGCGCTTTTTCCGGCAAAGATCCCTCCAAAGTCGACCGCTCGGCCGCCTACGCTGGCCGTTACGTTGCCAAGAATATCGTGGCTGCCGGATTAGCGGATCGTTGTGAAATCCAGGTGTCTTATGCTATTGGCGTGGCTGAACCGACCTCCATCAGCATCAATACCTTTGGCACCGGCAAGATTGATGAAGACCGCTTGGTGGATATCGTGCGCGGCCACTTCGATCTACGACCCTACGGTTTGGTCAAGATGTTGAACCTGATTCGGCCCATCTACCAAAAAACCGCCGCCTACGGCCACTTTGGCCGCGAAGAACCCGAATTCACTTGGGAGGCTACCGACAAAGCCGAGGCGTTGCGGAACGCAGCGGGAATTTAAAAGTTTCGCCCCCAGGCCGAGGGGCGCTGCAACGGTCTAACCGTCAGGCTCGGCATGGCGTGGCTTACCAAAAGCCAACGGCGCCCGTTCAACCGTATGAGGATACGTTATGAACGCCGTCGTGCGCGAAAAGAACTTTACGACTGATTGTGATTATCAGGTGGCTGATCTTGGACTGGCCGCTTGGGGCCGCAAGGAAATCGCCATCGCTGAAACCGAAATGCCGGGCTTGATGGCCATCCGTGAGGAGTATAAAGCCCAGCAACCGCTTAAGGGTGCCCGGATCGCTGGTTCGCTGCACATGACCATCCAGACGGCTGTGTTGATCGAAACCCTCAAGGCGCTGGGTGCGGACATCCGCTGGGCTTCGTGCAATATTTTTTCGACGCAAGATCATGCCGCTGCGGCTATTGCTGAGGCCGGTATTCCGGTTTTTGCCTACAAAGGGGAGTCGCTAGAGGAATACTGGGATTTCACCCACCGTATTCTGGAATGGCAGGATGGCGGCGCACCGAACATGATCCTGGATGACGGCGGCGATGCTACCTTGCTGATTACGCTTGGTGCCCGCGCTGAACAGGATCGCTCGTTGATCGCCAATCCGACCTGCGAGGAAGAGCAGGTTTTGTTTGCCGCCATCCGTCAACGCTTAGCCAGTCAACCGACCTGGTACTCCCATATTCAGGCTCATATCCAAGGGGTCACTGAAGAAACAACCACGGGCGTCCATCGGCTTTATACGATGGAAAAAGAGGGACGACTGCCCTTCCCCGCCATCAATGTTAACGATTCAGTCACTAAATCCAAATTCGATAATCTCTATGGTTGCCGGGAATCCTTAGTTGACGGCATCAAGCGCGCTACGGATGTGATGATCGCGGGTAAAATCGCCATCGTCCTGGGTTATGGTGATGTCGGCAAAGGCTGTGCCCAGTCGCTGCGTGGTCTGGGAGCCACGGTCTGGGTGACCGAGATTGACCCTATCTGCGCCTTGCAAGCCGCGATGGAAGGTTATCGGGTCGTCACCATGGAGGATGCTGCTGATAAAGGTGATATTTTTGTGACCTCAACCGGTAATGTGAGCGTCATTACCCATGACCATATGGCCCGGATGAAAAACCAGGCCATCGTCTGCAATATCGGTCACTTCGATTCGGAAATTGAGGTTGCCAAACTGAAGCAATATCGCTGGGAAAACATCAAGCCGCAGGTAGATCACATCATCTTTCCTGACGGGAAACGGATTATTCTGCTTGCTGAAGGGCGTCTGGTGAATCTGGGCTGCGCTACCGGACACCCTAGTTTTGTCATGTCTAATTCATTCACAAATCAGACACTGGCGCAGATTGAGTTATTCACGCGCGGCGAGCAATATCAAAACAAAGTCTACGTGCTACCCAAGCACCTGGACGAGAAGGTAGCGCGACTTCACCTGGAGCGGATCGGCGCTAAGCTGACTCAATTGACGCCAGAGCAGGCTAGCTATATCGGGGTAGCCGTTGACGGCCCGTACAAGGCTGAAAATTATCGCTATTGAGCGAACTTAATTCGTGTCAAACAGGGCGCGAAGTCTCGGGCCTAACTTGCCTCTTTAGCGCCCCTGCTCTCTTGGGGCGCTTTCTCGTTTTTTAAAAGATCTCGGTTGGCCGGTCATGAATTCCCAAAAACGCTATCCCAAACAGTTAAGCTGCGAGTTTTTCCCTCCCAACACCGATGAAGGCATGGCTAAGCTGGCAGCCGCGCGTAAAGCGTTGATGCCTATCGGCCCGTCCTTTTTCTCGGTCACCTACGGAGCGGGCGGCTCCACTCGCGAGCGCACCCTTGAGGCAGTTCGAGGCATCCGCGCTAACAGCGGTATCGACGCCGCACCTCACTTGACCTGTGTGGCCTCCACTCGTGCAGGAATCCGCGAAATTCTCACGGCTTACCGTAGCCAAGGCATTCGCCGCCTGGTTGCCCTACGCGGCGACTTACCATCAGGAATGAGCGAATTTGGCGAATTTAGGTATGCGAATGAATTGGTTGAATTTATCCGCACTGAAACCGGCGATTATTTTCATGTTGAAGTCGCAGCTTATCCAGAATTTCATCCACAAGCGCGCAGCATCGAGCGTGACTTGCTTAATTTCAAGCGTAAGGTTGAAGCAGGTGCCAATAGCGCTATTACTCAATATTTCTACAATCCCGAATCCTACTTCCGCTTTGTAGATGATTGCGAAAAGCTGGGTGTGGATTTACCCATTGTCCCCGGCATCATGCCGATTACCAATTTCAGCCAACTGGCGCGGTTCTCGGATAACTGTGGTGCAGAGATTCCGCGCTGGATTCGCAAGCGACTGGAAAGTTATGGCGATGATTTAATCGCAATTCGCGCCTACGGACTTGATGTGGTCGCTGATTTATGTCGACGTCTCTTGGATGCCGGCGCTCCGGGCTTGCATTTTTACACGATGAACCGCGCTGGGCCAACCTTGGCCATTTGTGAGCGTCTGGGTTTGATACAGGAATAATGCAGCACTAAAAAACCCTTTCCCACTAGCGGCGGGAAAGGGTTTCGCAACAGAACATTCATTGTTTACGGGTTAGGAAAACCCGATGGTTTAGACTTATTGCGAAGCGATCAACGCCTTCGCATCAGGTCCCAGGGGGAGCGCATAATCATAGGAAGCCAGGATCAGATTGTCAGTAGCGCGAATGAGGCGCGCCTGGACATACACCGATTGCCGGGCAACCGCATAGGTGCCTGCAATGACGGCAGCCGCATTATGAGACTGGCTGATTTCTCTGATCGAACGCGATAAAGCAAACTCTCCTGAACCTTCCTTGATAAAGATGTTGTTACGCATCTTAAGCTCAACCACGGTAAAACCTTGCTGCGCAAATCGGGAGCCAAGTTGTTCACCAATCACCCGCCCCAAGCCAGACGAAGCGTCGAGGTTGTTGATGTCCACAAACGTAGCAGCCAGCAATGGGTCTTTCCGCTCTTTAAGCCAAGGTGCTTTTGTCAGCAGCGCATCAGCCGCCGCATGATTGGCACTGATGAGATTAGTATCCTGGACGATGGGACGAGCAGGCACCTCATCCGGGAAAAAAGTGGCGCATCCTAACGTAGTTACGCTACAGGCGACCACTAACGTCGCGGCTGCGCGCAAAGCAATGACATTCCAATTCATAAGCTAACTACCCCCCTTAGAGTGCAAATGGAGCGATGGCCGGTCATTGGCACTGGATCCCCGAAGTGCATCCAACCATATCCATCATGCGGGTAGTGACTGGCGGTGGCGGAGCTGGCGCTTGCGCAATATATTGCTGAACGTTGTTATCGCTGATGTAATAAATATCGCGCAGTCTAGTCAGATAGCGAGCGCCGCTCATGACCGAGGTTGTCATGATAATTTCGCTATTCGGATTGTCGGTGAGAAAGCCGCTGCCTACATCCAGGCCTACAGCACCCAGCATGGCCGCTGTCGCAGGATTGTTGTCACCCGTCGCGCGTAGCACCAAGACGCTGCCTGTTAGGGCCGTAAACAACCCAGGCATTGGCCGGATAAATCCGCGATCATTGTGGCTGACGACTTGAATACCGTAGGTTACTTCATAGCAACCGTCCGATGGATTCTCGCTAACCAGGAAGCCTTGCTCGAGCAAGTGGGTGATCAGGAGGTTGTGGAATGCGATCCCAAACTCGCTATTGTATTGCGGAGGCTGCACATGTAAAGAGATAGGCGATCTAGATTGTCGACTGGAGGCGGGAGCCGAACCGGCCAGGAGCGCATCGTGCAACCGATTTGCCACATCGGCTGCTAAAATGTCCCAGTGCTCGGCAGCCTGCATTTTCCTTTGAAAGGAAACTGGATACGTTGTGGCGACTGGCACTTGGGATGCGCAGGCCCCCAGTCCCAAGCAGAGGATTAAAAGAGGGGCATACGAAATTTTCATGGGTTCTCCCTAGGTGTTTGCATCCGTTATTGGCGGACTCACCAACATTTTAGCCGGTTATACCACTGGCGCCACCCCTTTACAACAAGGTTTCCAACAACCTTTGTTTCTGTCTCCGAACCGCTTGCCGCGACAAACTGATCATGAGCGGAAACAAGGAGTTACCAATGGCTATAAACACATCATCTTGTGTCATTTTTAACAAGAAACACATTATATGGAAAAAATTTTTGTTTCCTCTAGAATCTGGCGATCCTATCAAGCCAGATGGCTCGGCCAATATTTGCATAGGTCAAGCCAACAAACCCAAATTTGGTCAATTTAATGAATAAAAAAGTAATTGAGAACGTCGGCTTATGAAAACTGCACACCTGGAAACTGTCGACCGACCGACCGCTGCTGCTGATGTGCCCATGCAACCCGCATCGTGGGACATTTGGGATAAAAAGTATCGACTCAAGACCAAGGACGAACAGCCTGTTGATGACACCATCGATGGTACTTACCAGCGAGTGGCCAGGGCGCTAGCCGATGTTGAGACTACTCCTGAGTTACAGGAATTTTGGTATGGAAAATTTCTATGGGCATTGCGGCATGGTGCTATTCCGGCGGGACGTATTATTTCCAATGCAGGTGCCTTGGCGCATAAACCTGCGACATCAACGATCAACTGCACTGTTTCAGGGACAATACGTGATTCGATGGACGATATTTTACGTAAAGTGCATGAAGCAGGTCTAACGCTTAAGTCAGGGGCAGGCATCGGGTACGAATTCTCAACGCTGCGGCCACGAGGCGCTTATGTGTCCGGAGCCGGCGCACATACCTCAGGCCCTCTGTCGTTTATGGATATTTACGACAAAATGTGTTTCACCGTTTCATCGGCTGGCGGGCGGCGAGGCGCTCAGATGGGGACTTTTGATATTGGCCACCCGGATGTTATCGAATTCATCCGTGCCAAGCGCGAGGCAGGTCGGCTTCGCCAATTTAATTTATCGCTGCTCATCACCCATGATTTCATGGAAGCGGTGAAAAACGATGCTGAGTGGATACTTGCTTTCCCGCTTCTCGCCAAAGAAGCCGAGCAAGATAACCTTGATCTCACCGATACCGATCAAATCACTTGGCGCGACTGGCCAACCACGGAGGGTTTAATCGTTAACGATATTGGCCAGGTAGCGTGCAAGGTCTACCGGAAAATGCGCGCTAGCCGCTTGTGGGACGTCATTATGGCGTCTACCTACGATTACGCAGAACCTGGTTTTATCCTGATTGATCGCGCCAATGAAATGAACAACAACTGGTTCTGTGAAAATATTCGGGCCACCAATCCCTGCGGCGAACAAACGCTGCCGCCTTATGGCTCTTGTCTACTCGGTTCGATCAATCTCACCCAATTTGTCCAAAACCCCTTCACTGATCAAGCCGCTTTTGACTGGGATACCTTTCAAAGCGTCGTCGCCATCTTTACGCGAATGCTTGATAATGTCGTAGAAATCAATGGATTACCTTTAGAGCAACAGCGCCAGGAAATTCTTGGTAAACGCCGCCATGGAATGGGCTATCTCGGCTTAGGTTCTACCCTGACGATGTTACGCCTGAAATATGGCTCATCAGAGTCGCTGATATTCACAGAAAAAGTCACCCGCGAGATGGCGTTAACGGGTTGGCGCGTTGCGCTAGAGTTGGCGCGCGAAAAAGGGCCAGCGCCGATTCTTGAACAGAAATTCACAATCACTAAGGAGATGCTCCGCACACGTCCGGAAATGGCGCGCGACGGTATCAAAGAGGGTGATAGCCTCAAAGGTAAAGTCCTTCACGCCCGTTATAGCCGTTACATGCAGCAAGTGGCGAAAATCGAACCCGCATTGATTGATGAATTAGCCGAAACCGGCGCTCGCTTCACCCACCATACCTCCATCGCGCCGACCGGAACGATTGCCTTATCCCTAGCCAATAATGCCAGCAATGGGATCGAACCAAGCTTTGGCCATCACTATTGTCGCAATATCATCCGTCCCGGCAAGAAAACCAAAGAGAAAGTCGATGTGTTTTCCTTCGAGTTGCTGGCTTATCGGCAACTGATCAACCCAAAAGCCATGCCTGGTTCCGAGGCACCAGAACAGCGATTACCCGATTACTTTACGACGGCCGATGAGGTATCTCCGAAACAGCACGTCGATATCCAGGCCTCTGCACAGCGCTGGGTCGACTCCAGCATTTCTAAGACAGCGAATGTACCGACTGATTTCCCCTATGAAGATTTCAAGGGCATTTATCTGTACGCCTATGAACAGGGCTTGAAAGGTTGCACTACCTTCCGCTTTAACCCTGCCGCCTTTCAGGGCGTGCTGGTCAAGGAGCAGGATTTGGCCAATACCGTCTATCAGTTCATATTGGATGACGGCTCTGAGGTTGCTGTGAAGGGTAATGAGGAAATCGAGTACGACGGTGAAATTCACACCGCCGCCAATCTTTTTGATGCACTTAAGGAGGGATATTATGGGAAATTCTAGGCTTCAAATGCATGGAGGGACTGAGTTGTATCTCAAGCCCTCCATGGCAGGTTCCACTGGCTTAGTCTTTCCAGTCGTTAATAAAAATCTAATCTTATAGACTTAGCACTCTGGCCCCTATAACTATATGGGGGCTACTTTCCAGGGAGCGAGAGAGTTATGGCTATCAAAATTGACAAAAAAATCGTTGCCTACAGCGTGATTAAATCTGATAACTCACCAATCGTCATAGCACCGGATGAAGCAACCCAAGCTGTGCAACAGATGCATGAGAGCGTGGCACGCCCGGAAACCTTGTCGGGTGCCACATACAAAGTTAAGACTCCGCTGTCTGATCATGCACTCTACATCACGATTAACGATATCGTGCTGAACCAGGGTACAGAGCATGAGGTCCGTCGTCCATTTGAAATCTTCATCAACTCTAAGGCGATGGATCATTTTCAATGGATTGTGGCGCTGACCCGCATCATCTCGGCTGTTTTTCGCAAGGGTGGCGATGTCACGTTCCTGGTCGAGGAAATGCGTTCCGTGTTCGATCCTAAGGGCGGCTATTTCAAAAAAGGCGGTAAATACATGCCCTCCTTGGTGGCAGAAATCGGCGATGTGATCGAGTCGCATATGCGTTCCATCGGCTTGATTGGCGACAGTGGTCTAGACGAACGTCAGCGTAAACTCATCGCCGAACAGCGCAACAAATACGAGGTTGGTATGAAAGCCATTGAAGATGCCGGCGAGGCTAGCTTTCCCCCGGAATCGACGCTCTGCGGTAAATGCCAAACGAAGGCCGTGATTGTTATGGATGGATGTCTGACGTGCTTAAACTGTGGCGATTCCAAGTGCTCCTAAAGTAAACCCGCCGCACTGGCGGCCAAAACATTGGCTCGCTTAGATTGACGATAGCGCTGCTAAGCCGATCTTTTACCGGACTTTTTCACTAGCCGCTGCTAAAGCGCCTACATTGCTGAAGTCTAATTGGCATGTTGGTGAGATGCTCCTCCCAGTGCTTTGATCTATTAAAAATCCCCGCCCAGCTATCACTTAATCAGTGATTTTGCGTTGCAACAAAAATGGATTTATGCTGTCATTTAATAGCATTTACCGCACCCCGCAAACGCGGCAACCTATAAAGTGACTCACAATCAACTACTATTATTCTGAATAGCTTGTTGTTGTGAAACAGGGAATTTAGGAGTTCTGGCTAAGGATGTCGGCTCGAAAGCAAGTATCGCTACAGGTAAGAGGTTACTAACATGCGTCGAAATCACACGCTCCAGCATTCGTTAATCTGGTTCGAAAACGGTGGATGGTGGTTTAGAATACTTGGAGAGTGCTTCGGGCCTTACAAAGAAATGATTGAGGCTCGCTACAACCTTTTGATAATTCAAGGGTTAAGTTTTCAACTTCGCCAAGCGATCTCACACTAAGAACTGCCAAGGGCAATTCCTAATGTGAGCTATCGAAAACCAAAGACTATCACGCGGAAACGTTGCGGCGGCCGCCTTTGGCACACAAGGCAGCCCGATCAAAAAACGGTTGAGTGTAACGGATGAGCTTTACTCAGCGGTCGTTACAGTTGGCCGATCCAGCAGTTCAATATACGCTAAAGGCGCATTATCACCCACTCGGAACCCACATTTTAGAATACGTAGATAGCCGCCGGGACGGGAGCGGAAGCGCGGTCCCAGCTCATTGAACAGTTTGGTTACTACTGTACGATCACGCAAGCGAGCGAACGCTAAACGCCGATGGGCGATGCTGTCTTGCTTCGACAGAGTAATCAGCGGTTCTGCGACGCGGCGCAATTCCTTCGCCTTAGGCAAGGTGGTCTGAATAACTTCGTGTGTAAAGAGTGAAGTCGCCATATTAGACAGCATTGCTTTACGATGGCTACTGGTGCGATTAAATTTGCGTCCGGCTTTACGATGGCGCATGAGAAAGTTCCTTAACGACCTTCAAACAAAAATTGAATCAAGGATGAACACAAATAACGTCTTATCAGCCGACATCATCAGAATCACTGCTCGCGGTTGATCGAACATCGAATTTGGAGGATTTTTCCGTCTCCAACACATCAGTCGTACCCAACACCGAGCGGCGCGCCGCAGCGCGCTCTTCATTCTGCTCAATACTGAGATGAGGCGGTGGCCAATTCTCGACTTTCATCCCCAGCGAAAGCTTATACTTAGCAAGAACATCCTTGATTTCGGTCAAGGACTTCTTGCCAAGATTGGGGGTCTTTAACAATTCCGATTCTGTCCGCTGCACCAGATCACCGATGTAATAAATACTCTCGGCCTTCAAACAATTCGCTGAACGGACAGTCAGCTCTAGATCGTCGACTGGCTGCATCAAGACCGGATCGATATCCACGAGTGGGGGTGGCGCTGGCTCATCTCGCTTGCCCTTAAGATCCACAAATACCGAGAGCTGATCCAGGAGAATCCGGGCAGCCGTGCGGATCGCCTCTTCAGGATCAATCGTGCCGTTGGTTTCCAGGGTCAGAATTAGCTTGTCTAGATTGGTGCGCTGCTCAACGCGAGCACTCTCCACCCGGTAGCTGATCCGCTCCACAGGGCTGAAGGAGGCATCCAACCGCAGCCTACCAATTGAGCGAGTCTCACTCTCACCACTTTCCCGCTGAGTCGCAGGCAAATAGCCGCAGCCGCGCTCAACCTTAAGCCGCATGTTTAGCTCACCGCTCTTGGTCAAATGAGCGATGATATGACCCGGATTGATAATCTCGACTGCGTGGCCACCCACAATGTCGCCAGCGACGACCGGACCTGGCCCTTTCTTGGTCAAGGTCAGGTTTGCTTCTGCTACCCCTTCCTGAAGACTGACCGCCACGCCCTTGAGGTTGAGAAGAATATCGATCACATCTTCCTGTACACCCTCAACAGTCGAATACTCGTGCAAAACCTGCTCGATTTCACACTCGACAATGGCAGCCCCTGGAATTGACGAGAGCAAAATCCGGCGCAGGGCGTTGCCGAGCGTATAGCCAAAGCCACGCTCTAGCGGTTCTACTGTCACCTGCGCCAAACGAGGCGCCAGTTTTTCCACCTCGACTCGGGTCGGTTTTAGCAAATCAAATGCGCCCAGCATCCGTTTTCCCTCGAAATCGATCACTTGGAATAAAGCTCCACGACCAATGATTCGTTGATGTCGGCCGGTAAGTCACCGCGATCAGGAATACGCTTGAAGATACCGCTCATCTTGGTAGCGTCTACGTCGACCCATTCGGGAAAACCATGCCCCTGAGCAAGTTGCAGTGAATATTGGATGCGCGTCTGAGTGCGGCTCTTTTCGTGAATCGCCACAACATCTTCAGGCGCGACCTGATAAGACGGGATGTTGACTCGCTGGCCATTGACAGTGACCGCACGATGAGAAACCAATTGCCGGGCTTCTGCTCGGGTGCTGCCAAAACCCATTCGATACACCACGTTATCTAATCGGCACTCCAACAGTTTGAGCAAGTTCTCACCAGTGGAACCCTTACGACGAGCCGCTTCCTTGTAATAGTTAAGGAACTGGCGCTCCAAAACGCCATAAATCCTGCGCAGCTTCTGCTTTTCACGCAACTGCAGACCGTAATCAGAAAGGCGCGGCCGGCGAGCACCATGCTGGCCCGGCGGACGCTCTAGATTACATTTTGATTCCAACGGTCGAGCTGAGGACTTCAAAAACAAATCCATGCCTTCCCGGCGGCTCAACTTACACTTTGGACCGAGATATCTCGCCACAGTATCACTCCCGGACTAGACGCGACGACGTTTCGGAGGACGGCAACCGTTATGTGGTATCGGTGTCATGTCCATGATGCTCATAATTTTGAAGCCAGCGGCGTTTAATGCACGCACGGCCGACTCTCTACCCGGTCCCGGACCTTTGACGTTAACCTCAAGGTTTTTGACGCCAAATTCCTTGACCACATTACCAACCCGCTCAGCGGCAACCTGCGCCGCAAACGGCGTACTTTTGCGAGAACCACGAAAGCCGGAACCGCCTGACGTCGCCCAACCTAAGGTATTACCTTGACGGTCAGTGATGGTGATAATGGTATTGTTGAATGAAGCATGGATATGGGCGATCCCATCCACAACATTTTTCTTGACACGCTTGCGCGTTTTTGCAACCGGTTTTGCCATTCTCCGACCTATGTCAGCGGAATTCTAAAAATTCAGGTGATCTACTTACGCACTGCGCGACGCGGACCCTTACGTGTCCGAGCATTAGTACGGGTACGCTGACCGCGTACTGGCAGACCCCGGCGGTGGCGCAGACCGCGATAACAACCGAGATCCATCAAGCGCTTGATGCTCATGGAAACTTCACGGCGCAAATCGCCCTCTACAGTATGCTTACCCACTTCAGCGCGCAACGCGTCGACCTGGGCTTCGTTCAAATCACGCACTTTCGTCTCGGCAGCGACCTCGGCGGCATCGCAAATCTGGCGAGCGCGGGTTTTACCGATCCCGTAAATCGCCTGCAACGCGATAACCGTGTGCTTATTGACCGGAATATTAATGCCTGCAATACGGGCCATGCCTTAAAGCTCCTCCTACCGTACGGGATGCTTGCCGCGCAAAAAGCGGAAATTTAGCTTACCCGGTCAAGTAAATCAATATTAAGTTGTACTTTAACCCTGCCGTTGCTTGTGGCGGGCATCTTTGCAGATAACCCGCACCACACGATCCCGGCGGATAATCTTGCAGTTTCGGCAAATTTTCTTAACTGAGGCGCGAACTTTCATTTCGTTATTCTCCAAATTCAAGCGGACGCCTGCTCAGATGGGCAGTGCGTCTCAGGTGTGGCGGCTGGCGGATCAGACTCAGCGCATCAAGCCTTGGCCCTTGAAGCTACTTTTTTTCAGGAGGCTCTCATATTGATGAGACATCAAATGCGCCTGAACCTGGGCCATAAAATCCATGACGACGACCACAATGATCAGCAGTGAGGTACCGCCGAAGTAGAAAGGCACCCGCCAGTACAGGATCAAAAATTCTGGTAACAAACAAACCACGGTGATATAGGCGGCACCGATCAGGGTAAGACGGGTCAACACTTTATCGATGTAAGTGGCTGTCTGCGCGCCGGGGCGAATCCCTGGGATAAAGGCACCAGATTTTTTCAAGTTATCGGCGGTCTCCTTGGAATTAAAAACCAAGGCAGTGTAGAAAAAACAGAAGAAGATGATAAGGCCAGCGTAGAGCAAAACATAAAGCGGTTGCCCCGGAGATAGCGCCGAGCTGATCTGCCGCAACCACTCCATACTGGGGGCATTGCCAAACCAACTGCCTAGTGTTGCCGGAAACAAAATCAAACTGGAGGCGAAGATGGGTGGAATTACCCCAGACATATTCAGCTTTAGCGGTAGATGAGTGCTCTGAGCGGCATAGACTCGCCGACCTTGCTGGCGCTTTGCGTAATTGACCGTAATACGCCGTTGCCCGCGCTCGACAAAGACGACAAAACCAGTCACCAATATAGTCAATGCCAGCAAGAACAATACAAGCATCACGTGCAGTTCACCAGTACGCGCCAGCTCCAGCGTGCCACCCACCGCCTGCGGCAATCCAGCGACGATACCCGCGAAAATCAGCATTGAGATACCATTGCCAATGCCACGTTCGGTCACCTGCTCACCCAACCACATGAGAAAGATGGTTCCAGCCACCAAACTGATCGTTGAGGTTATTATGAACCCAACGCCCGGGGCGATAACGACGGAAGCACCGCCTGCCATCTGATTTTGCAATGCAATACTAACCCCGATCCCCTGAAATGCTGCCAAAACCACGGTCAGGTAGCGCGTATAGCGTGTCAGTTTATGACGGCCCGATACGCCACCTTCTTTCCGCAACTGCTCTAGCGACGGCACCACCATCGACATCAACTGTAAGATGATGGAGGCAGAAATATAAGGCATCACGCCCAAGGCAAAAATACTTAACCGGCTAAGAGCACCGCCCGAAAACATGTTGAACATGTCAAGGATGGTGCCACGCTGCTGGTCAAACAGTTGGGCCATTGCGTGGGGGTCAATACCTGGTACGGGGATATGCGTACCGATACGGAACACCACTAAAGCGCCGACTAAAAACAAGAGCCGCTGGCGCAGCTCCGTCATCTTGCCGAGATCCGGCAGGGCTGTCGCCATGGTATCTACTCGAGGATCGTCCCGCCTGCCGCCAAAACCGCAGCGCGGGCACCCGCCGTGAATGCCAAGCCCCGCAACGTCACCGCTTTCGTCAATTTACCAGAGACGATAACTTTGGCCTGCTTGGCAAAAATCGGCACAATATTGGCTAGCTTAAGCGCTGTTAAATCAATGACCGCTGTATCAAGCTTGGCTAAAGCGCCTAGTCGGACCTGAGCCGTCTCCTTCGCGGTCATGGAATGAAAGCCGCGCTTGGGCAGGCGGCGCTGCAAGGGCATCTGGCCCCCTTCAAAACCGACTTTATGATAACCGCCAGCTCGCGCGTGTTGACCTTTGTGGCCACGTCCGCCGGTCTTGCCAAGCCCAGAACCAATCCCACGGCCGACCCGCTGTTCGGTTGGGCGGCTGCCAGCAGCGGGCTTTAATGTATTAAGGCGCATAAATTCAAGCCTCCTGCACTTTCAGCAGATAGGAAACTTTGCGGATCATCCCCCGATTTTCCGGGGTATCAATCACGACCGCACTGCTGTGCATGCGCCGCAACCCTAACCCGCGCACGCAGGCTTGATGTGCTGCCAATCGGCCATGGACACTTTTTACCAAGGTTACTTTCAGTTTATCGGCCATGAGGCTCAGCTCCGAATTTCATCGACCGTTTTGCCACGCTTGGTAGCCTGGTAGTCAGGCGATTTCATGGTGCTCAACCCACGAATGGTCGCCCGCACCACGTTAATCGGATTGCGCGATCCCACGCATTTGGCAAGTACATCCTTGACACCGACCACATCGAATACAGCCCGCATCGCGCCACCAGCAATGATCCCGGTACCCTCGGAAGCAGGTTGCATAAACACCTGGGCAGCGCCGTGTTCGGCCATAATCGGATACTGAAGTGTCGTACCGTTTAAGGGTACCTTATGCATGTTCTTCCGGGCCTTATCCATCGCTTTTTGAATCGCCATGGGTACTTCACGGGCCTTACCATAACCTAAGCCAACTCGACCGTTGCCATCGCCCACCACAGTCAGGGCGGTGAAGCCAAACTGCCGACCCCCCTTGACGACCTTGGCCACCCGATTGACCGCAATCAGTTTTTCTTGCAAGCCGTCCGTACTTTGCGAACCTTCTACATTGATCGCCATAATCTTTTTTCCTTAAAACTCCAAACCATTCTCGCGCGCGGCATCGGCCAAAGCCTTAACCCGGCCATGATACATAAACCCTGAGCGGTCAAAGGCCACCTTAGCAATTCCAATAGCCTTGGCTTTTTCAGCAATCGCCTTACCGACCAGTTTGGCGGCGGCAATATTTCCAGTACTCTTAAGGGTCTGACGCAATGCTGGCTCCAAAGTGGAAGCCGCCGCCAGCGTTTGATCACCGCTCGGCGCGGGCATGATTATCTGGGCATAGATGTGGCTTGGGGTACGATAAATGCAAAGCCGGTGAACTCCCAGCTCGCGGATTTTATATCGTGCCCGTAACCCACGCCGCAGGCGCACGGCCTTCTTATCGGCAGCTTTCTTATCCATGGCGAATCCTTACTTCTTCTTGGCTTCTTTCAGAACGATGGTTTCATCAGCGTAACGCACACCCTTACCCTTGTAAGGTTCAGGTGGTCGATAAGCGCGAATCTTGGCCGCCACTTCACCGACTTGCTGCTTGTCAACGCCCTGGATGATGATCTCGGTTTGGGTAGGGGTCTGAATAGCGATGCCGTCTGGCACCTTGAATTCGACAGGATGAGAGAAACCAAGCGTTAAGTTCAATACTTTACCCTGGGCTTGGGCTTTGTAACCGACGCCTACCAGTTGCAGCTTCCGCTGGAATCCCTGAGAGACGCCGTGCACCATATTGTTGAGCAGCGCTCGCATGGTACCAGTCATCGCCCGGTACTTACCCTCGTTGGTCAAATGACGTGGGCTAATGCGTAACTCGCCACCTTCCTGCTGTACTTCCACCCACGGATGAATATGCAATTCAGCCGAACCATTTTTGCCTTTGAGAGCAACATGTTGGCCTTCAATCGTCACATTAACCCCGGAGGGTAATGCGATCGGCTTTTTACCAACCCGTGAGGTGCGGATTTTGGATTCCTTGACTACAGTTGCCATGGACCTGCTCCTTTAAGCCACAACGCACAGGACTTCACCACCATGGCCGACTGATCGAGCCGCCCGGTCGCTCATTAGCCCCTGAGGTGTTGATACAATGGCAATGCCTAAGCCGTTCATCACTTTTGGCAACTCATCCTTACCTCGAAATACCCGTCGACCGGGACGGCTGACCCGCTCGATTCGGTCAATGACTGGCTGGCCCTCAAAATATTTCAAGGTGACCACTAGCGCTTTTTTGCTGGGATCAGTTTCCGTCACAGTAAAGTCGCTGATATAGCCCTCATCAAGCAATACCTGCGCAATCGCCATCTTCAACTTGGAGGCAGGCATGCTGACCTGAGCCTTAGCCGCCGTCTGGGCATTGCGAATACGCGTAAGCATATCCGCGATAGGGTCCGTCATACTCATTTTTACATTGCTCCGCGGGGTCAGTCTTGGGGCCTCCGCCGACGCGGGGCAAACCCTGAACTTAAGCGCTTGATCTAGCCCACTTTAGAGGCTAAGTGTATTCACCAACTAGCCTTGCGCAGGCCTGGAACGTCGCCACGCATCGTGGCTTCGCGCAACTTATTGCGGCCTAGGCCGAACTTGCGATAAAAGCCGCGAGGCCGTCCAGTGAGGCGACAGCGGTTGTTTAACCGACTCGGACTGGCATCACGCGGTAATGCCTGCAGTTGCCGCTGCGCTTCTCGGCGCTGCTCATCGCTGCTCTTGGCGTCCTGGATAACCTCTTTTAACCCAGCCCGTTTCGCGGCATATTGGGCCACGACCCGCGCTCGCCGCGCTTCGCGGTTAATCATACTCAGTTTAGCCACACCCTGATCCTTAATTCCGAAATGGAAAATTAAACGCGGCCAACAATGCGCGCCCTTCTTCATCAGTACGAGCATTGGTGGTGATGGTGATGTCCAGGCCGCGGATTGCATCAATTTTGTCGTAGTCGATTTCGGGAAAGATGATCTGTTCCCGCACGCCCAGGCTGTAATTACCCCGGCCGTCGAAAGCGCGCCCGCTGAAACCACGAAAGTCACGAATGCGTGGGATGGCAATGTTGATCAGCCGATCCAAAAATTCGTACATCCGTTCACGCCGCAAAGTTACTTTGCAGCCGATTGGCCAACCTTCGCGAATCTTAAAACCGGCTATAGATTTACGCGACAGCGTGACCACGGGCTTTTGTCCAGCAATCTGGGTGAGATTGCTGACCGCGTGATCCATGATTTTCTTATCGGCGACCGCTTCGCCGACACCCATGTTCAGCGTGACCTTCGTGATGCGCGGCACTTCCATGATATTGCGATAGTTGAACTGTTCGCGCAGCTTAGGCGCTACCGTTTCACGATAATGTTGTTGCAGTCGGACCATGGTCGCTTCCTCAGGCATCGACGACTTCTTTGTTGGACTTGAAGTAGCGCACTTTCCGCCCATCCTCTAGCAGCCTAAAACCAACCCGATCCCCCTTATTGGTGGCTGGATTGAACAGCAGCACGTTGGATAAGTGGAGCGCCGCTTCACGCTCGACGATGCCTCCTGCCACACCACGGGCCGGATTGGGTTTCGTGTGACGCTTGATCATGTTGATGCCGGAGACAATCACCCGATCATCATCAACCATCCGCACCACCTTGCCGCGTCGACCTTTATCCTTACCGGCAATGACGATGACTTCATCATCCTTTCTAATTCTACGCATTACTGCTTTCCTCCCGTCTCACAGGACTTCTGGAGCCAGGGAAATGATCTTCATAAACCGCTCGCCGCGTAACTCACGGGTGACTGGCCCAAAGATGCGAGTGCCGATTGGCTCCAGCTTGTTATTCAGCAGCACCGCCGCATTGCCATCAAAACGGATCAATGAGCCATCTGGGCGTCGCACACCCTTACGGGTTCGCACCACAACGGCATTGTAGACCTCGCCTTTATTGACCTTACCGCGCGGGATCGCATCCTTGATGCTGACTTTAATGATATCGCCAATGTGCGCGTAACGGCGGTGCGAACCCCCAAGCACTTTGATGCACATCAGCCGGCGGGCGCCGCTGTTATCGGCGACATCCAACATTGTTTGCATCTGAATCATGGTTCATCATTCCAGTTACAGAGTTTGAAGATCGCCAGAGTCGCGGCGATGGCGCTGTCTGTTACGGCGATCATTGGGCGCGCTCGACGATCCCAACCAAGGCCCAAGCCTTGGTTTTGGCCAACGGCCGAGATTGCTTAATCGTTACCAAATCGCCCTCACGACATTCATTCTGTTCATCGTGCGCATGCAGTTTGGTGGTTCGCCGAATGTACTTGCCGTAAACAGGATGTTTGACGAGCCGATCAACCGCGACGGTAATAGTTTTATCCATCTTGTTGCTGGTCACGCGCCCTGTCAGGGTGCGTTCAGGCTTCTGAAGTTCAGTGCTCATGCTTTGCCCGCCTTTTCGCCCATCACCATTTTGACTCGGGCAATGTTGCGCCGCGCCTGCCGGAACAGATGGGGCTTGCTGCTTTGGCCGGTCGCTCGTTGCATCCGCAGATTGAATTGCTCGCGCAATAGAGCCAGTAGCTCTTGCTGGAGTTCATCTCGGTTTTTCTGCCGTAGCTCGGTCGTATTCATCACATCACCGTCCGGGTCACAAAAATGGTCTGTACCGGGAGCTTAGCCGCTGCGAGGCGAAAGGCTTCACGAGCAATCGCTTCCGTTACCCCTTCCACTTCATACAGCACGCGACCCGGCTTGATCTTGGCAACCCAGAACTCGACGCCCCCCTTACCACTACCCATCCGCACTTCTAACGGCTTCTTGGTAATCGGCTTGTCCGGAAAAATGCGAATCCACACCTTACCGCCACGTTTGATGTAACGATTGATGGCACGCCGCGCTGCTTCAATTTGGCGAGCGGTCAACATCCCACGCGTGGTGCACTTTAACCCGTACTCGCCGAAACTCACATCAGTGCCGCTCGTGGCGACGCCGGTATTGCGCCCCTTTTGCTGCTTGCGGAATTTCGTTCTTTTCGGCTGTAACATAATCCGTCTCGTCTATAAACGAAGGAACTCCGCGTCATCCGGCGCGGAGTTCCATAATCATCCAATCAACCGGCGGCCGCCTTTTCGGGCTTCGCTTCACCTGGACGGTCGAAACCAAAAACCTCGCCCCGGAAAATCCAGACCTTGATCCCGATCACACCGTAGGTAGTCTGGGCCTCGGCAAGACCGTAGTCGATATTGGCGCGCAGGGTATGCAAAGGAACCCGGCCTTCACGCGTCCATTCAGTCCGCGCGATCTCAGCACCATTCAAGCGGCCGGAAACTTGTATCTTAATCCCCAAAGCGCCCAAGCGCATAGCGTTAGTCACTGCGCGCTTCATGGCTCGGCGGAACATGATACGCCGCTCCAACTGTTGAGCAACGCCTTCCGCCACCAACTGTGCATCCAGTTCAGGTTTGCGGATTTCCTCGATGTTAATCTGTAAATCTTTCATATCGAGGTCCATCATGCGTGCGACTTCCCTGCGCAGCGCTTCAATGTCTTCGCCCTTCTTGCCAATCACTACGCCAGGCCGGGCCGTGTGGATGGTGATACGCGCCAATCGGGCCGGTCGCTCAATTTGGATCCGGCTAACTGAGGCATTGGCCAGTTTCTTTTTTAGATACTGGCGAACCTTCAGATCGGTCTCCAGCAGATCGGGAAAATTCCTGCTGTTGGCATACCACTTGGAGGTCCAATCGGATGCGATCCCCAACCGGATGCCTGTCGGGTTAACTTTCTGGCCCATTCTGGTTCTGACTCCTGAATTTATTCGGCGACGGCCACGGTGATGTGGCTGGTCCGCTTGACGATACGGTTGCCACGCCCTTTGGCGCGCGCATGCATCCGTTTCAGCACCGGACCTCCATCCACTTGAATGATGGCTACTTTAAGCTCATCGATGTCGGCACCCTCATTATGTTCAGCGTTGGCAATCGCCGATTCAAGAACGCTCTTGATCAATTGGGCCGCTTTCTTATTGCTAAACATCAGAATTTGCAGCGCCCGCTCCACCGGCAGACTGCGTACCTGATCGGCGACTAGCCGCGCCTTCTGCGGCGAAATACGGGCATGTTTCATGATGGCGACAGCTTGCATTGGAACGCCTCCCTATTTCGATTTTTTATCGGCGGCATGACCGCGATAGGTTCGGGTGGCGGCAAACTCGCCCAACTTATGGCCCACCATATTTTCAGTCACTAAAACGGGCACATGTTGCCGACCGTTGTGGATTGCCATCGTCAAACCCACCATATCCGGCAAAACCATCGAACGCCGCGACCAGGTTTTGATCGGTCGCTTTACATTGGTCGCAATCGCCTGCTCCACCTTCTTTACCAGGTGGAGATCGACAAACGGCCCTTTTTTAATCGAGCGTGGCACGTTATTTATCCTCTCGGTTGGCTCGTCCGCACTTGAGCGGCGAGACCAATCACCCTGATTGGGCTAGCTGTGTGCATTATTTCGCTTTGCGCCGACGCACGATCAGTTTATCGGTGCGCTTGTTAGAGCGAGTCTTATAACCCTTGGTAGGTAAGCCCCACGGCGAGACCGGATGACGGCCGCCTGAGGTGCGACCCTCGCCGCCGCCATGGGGATGGTCTACCGGGTTCATGGCCACACCGCGTACGGTGGGTCGAATACCCCGCCAGCGCTTGGCACCGGCTTTGCCCAACGAGCGCAAGTTATGCTCCTCGTTGCCAACCTCGCCAATGGTCGCTTTACAATCGACATGTACGCGACGAATTTCACCGGAGCGTAGGCGCAAAGTGGCGTAACTACCCTCGCGAGCGACCAGCTGTACGGAAGCACCGGCGCTGCGGGCGATCTGTGCGCCCTTACCGGGCCGGAACTCCACGCAATGCACCTGACTACCAACCGGTACGCTGCGCAGCGGCAGCGTATTGCCTGGCTTGATCGGTGCCGCAGGACCCGACATCAGCAGCGCACCCACTTCCACCCCGCGCGGAGCGATGATATAGCGCCGCTCACCGTCAGCGTACAGCAACAGAGCGATATGAGCGCTGCGATTGGGGTCATATTCCAGCCGTTCGACTTTGGCCGGAACACTGTCCTTGTCGCGCTTAAAATCGATCAAGCGGTAGTGATGTTTATGCCCACCACCCTGATGTCGGGTCGTGATACGTCCCAAATTATTGCGGCCGCCACTATGGGTCTGTTTCTCGATCAAAGGTGCGTGTGGCCGACCCTTATGCAAGCCCGGGTTGACAACTTTGACCACGAAACGCCGACCTGGCGAGGTCGGTTTAGTCTTGACGATCGGCATGGCGATTTACCTTAGTTTCCGCGCGACAGAGTGATCGACATGCTCTACTCCGCCGCCAAAAAATCAATTTCATGGCCGGCTTCCAGCGAGACATAGGCTTTCTTCCAGCCTGAACGTCGGCCAAAACGCCCACCGAAACGCTTCATCTTACCCTTGACGTTGAGGACCGTAACGCCCTTAACCTTGACGTTGAACAGTGACTCGACGGCACCCTTGATCTCCGGCTTTGTGGCATCATCGCGCACTTTAAACACGACTTGGTTAGCGCTTTCGGCTATGCGGCTTGCCTTCTCGGAAACATGAGGGGCCAAGAGAATTTGCAGCAACCGTTCCTGACTCATGCTAACCACTCCCCAACACGCTGCGCCGCCCCAACCGTCATAACAACCTTATCGGAGCCAACCAAACTCACTGGATCAAGGCCCACGGTATCCACGACCGCAATATTGCGCAGGTTACGGGCGGATAAGTAGAGATTGACATCCACTTCATCGCTCACCAGTAGGACACGGCTTTGTTCAGCCAGACCCAGCGCGGTCAACCAGGCGATCATCTGCTTGGTTTTGGCCTCAGCCATTTCCAGCGTATCAACAACCAAAAGTCGATCCTGACGTAACAGCTCAGAGAAAATGCTACGCATGGCGGCGCGATACATTTTCTTATTCAGTTTTTGCGAATGATCCTGCGGGCGAGCCGCAAACGTAACGCCGCCGCCCCGCCACAGAGGACTGCGACTACTGCCTGCACGGGCACGGCCGGTACCCTTCTGTCGAAAAGGCTTAGCTCCACCGCCACTGACCTCGGATCGAGTTTTCTGAGCGCGCGTACCCGCACGACCGCCTGCTAGATAGGCAACCACCGCTTGGTGAACTAACCCTTCGTTAAACGGCCGAGTAAACGTTTCGTCCGCTAGAGTGATCTGGCCAGAGACTGTGCCGCTCGCGTTTTTAATCTGAAGTTCCATGGTGTTTCCTCAGCGACGCACTTTGACGGCGGGTCTGATCAGCACATCCCCGCCTTTTGCGCCTGGCACCGCGCCTTTGATCGCCAGTAAATTGCGCTCAACATCGACCCGGACCACTTCCAGGTTCTGTACGCAACGCTGCGCGGCACCCAGATGACCAGCCATTTTCTTGCCCTTGAATACCCGGCCAGGGCTTTGGTTCTGACCAATGGAGCCAGGCGCGCGATGGGACAGCGAATTACCATGCGTGGCGCGCTGACTACGAAAATGATGACGCTTAATAGCACCAGCGAAGCCTTTGCCAATCGTGGTACCGGTCACATCGACCTTCTGACCGGTTTCGAACAAATCCACTTTGAGTTCGGCACCAACGGCGATCTCGGCCCCTTCATCCCCATTTAAGCGGAATTCCCAGAGTCCACGCCCTGGTGCAACCCCAGCCTTGGCGAAATGACCGACCATCGGTTTAGTCACTCGGCTGGGGCGGCGGCTACCCACAGTAACCTGCAAGGCGCGGTAGCCATCAGTCTGTTCAGTCTTGACCTGAGTGACGCGGTTAGGCTCCACTTCAATCAAAGTGACAGGTATCGAAGCGCCGTCTTCCGTGAACACGCGAGTCATCCCGGCCTTGCGACCGACGAGTCCTATTGCCATTTTTTCTCAACCTCTTTTTATCGGCGGCTGCGGGCCAGAGGAAGGGAAGGCGCCCCTCATGGCCAAATTGCATACCCCTAATTTAATTTGATCTGTACATCCACGCCGGCAGCGAGATCAAGCTTCATCAGCGCATCGACCGTTTTATCCGTAGGGTCGACAATATCCATCAATCGCTTGTGGGTGCGCAATTCATACTGATCGCGCGCGTCTTTATTGACGTGTGGCGAAATCAGCACCGTGAACCGCTCCATTTTAGTCGGCAAGGGAATCGGACCCCGCACTTGAGCGCCGGTGCGCTTGGCGGTTTCGACGATCTCCCGCGCCGACTGGTCGATCAAGCGGTGATCGAACGCTTTAAGGCGGATGCGAATACGCTGATTAGTCATGACGCTCACTCAATAATTTTCGCGACGACACCGGCGCCGACGGTGCGCCCACCCTCACGGATGGCAAAGCGCAAGCCCTCGTCCATGGCAATCGGCGCGATCAGGTTGATCGTCATGCGAATGTTGTCCCCCGGCATGACCATTTCCACACCTTCCGGTAGGTCAACCGA
>Ga0056914_10000117_pt1 | contig 90741 bp, 71 predicted proteins | sample TNRBio252014_DNA_FD_55168 | JGI IMG/M metagenome (GOLD analysis project Ga0056914, IMG submission 55168) | Wastewater treatment Type I Accumulibacter community from EBPR Bioreactor in Madison, WI, USA - TNR Reactor_6/25/2014_ DNA | ecosystem: Engineered > Bioreactor > EBPR > Anaerobic-Aerobic >...
ACCCCTCCCGNTGCCGGACCTCTAGCACTTTACGACGAAAATCCAGTGAGTAACTCATCCCTTCATAATAATCAACCCTATTTGGTTTTGCTATAATAGGTCATGTGCTGCTGGTTGAGGATAACCTCGTCAATGCCCTGGTAGCGCAGGCGATGCTGCAATCCTTCGGGCTGGAGGTGAGCGTCGCCGCCAATGGTAAAGAGGCGTTGGCGGTGTGGGAGACAAGACCGTTTGATGCGGTCTTGATGGATTGTCAGATGCCGGAGATGGATGGTTTTGAGGCGACCCGCCGGATTCGGGAGCGCGAGGCAGCGACTTCCAATCCGCCTGTTATGCCTCCAATACCTATTATTGCCTTGACGGCCAATGCGTTTGCCGAAGACCGCGCGCAATGCCTGGCGGTCGGGATGGACGATTTTTTAGCAAAACCGTTTTCGCGTGATGATCTTTATCAAAGACTGCGCAGTTGGCTTGTGAGAAGTCGGCCAGTCGGCGGTTCTGGATAGAACCGCCGTGAGTCTTGTCGTTTAGGCGACCATCTTCACCTGATCGGCCACATCCCGATATTCCGGCACCTGATCAAAGTTCAGATAGCGGTAAATCTCGGAACCCTTGCTGCCGATCTCGCCCATGTACTTCATGTACTCGTCAAAGGTCGGAATCTTACCCAGCAGCGCACAAACCGCCGCTAATTCCGCCGAACTGAGATAGACATCCGCGCCTTTACCCAGCCGGTTGGGGAAGTTGCGGGTGGAGGTGGACACCACCTTGGCGTTATCCGCGACCCGCGCCTGATTACCCATGCACAGCGAGCAACCCGGCATTTCCATCCGTGCGCCAGCGGTGCCGAAGATCGAGTAATAGCCTTCCTGGCTTAATTGATGAGCGTCCATCTTGGTCGGCGGTGAAATCCACAGCCGGGTCGGGATGTTGGACTGACCGGTCAGTACCTTGCCCGCTGCCCGATAGTGGCCGATGTTGGTCATGCAGGAGCCGATAAACACCTCATCGATCTTGGCCCCGGCGACATCCGCCAGCGTCTTCACATCATCCGGATCATTCGGGCAGGCCAGCAACGGTTCCTTGATCTGGCTCATGTCGATTTCGATGATGTCGGCATATTCAGCGTCGGCGTCTGGCTCCATCAGCACCGGGTTTTTCAACCACGCTTCCATTCCCCGAATCCGCCGCTCCAGCGTCTTGGCATCCTGGTAGCCTTCGGCAATCATCCACTTGAGCAGCGTAATGTTGCTGTTGAGGTATTCAATGATTGGTGCAGCATTCAGCCGCACCGTACAACCGGCGGCAGAACGCTCGGCAGAAGCATCGGACAGTTCAAACGCCTGTTCAACCTTCAAATCCGGCAAGCCTTCGATTTCCAGAATCCGGCCATTAAAGACGTTCTTCTTGCCTTCCTTCGCCACCGTCAGGGTACCGGCTTTCAGTGCGGCATAGGGGATGGCGTTGACCAGATCGCGCAGAGTGATACCGGGCTGCATCTTGCCCTTGAACCGCACCAGCACCGATTCCGGCATATCCAGCGGCATCGAACCGGTGGCAGCGGCGAAAGCGACCAGACCGGACCCCGCCGGGAAGCTGATGCCGATGGGGAAACGGGTATGCGAGTCGCCGCCGGTGCCGACCGTATCGGGCAACAGCATCCGATTCAGCCAGCTATGGATGATGCCATCACCAGGGCGCAGGGCCACACCGCCGCGACTGGAGATAAAGTCCGGCAGGGTGTGATGGGTCTGCACATCCACCGGCTTGGGATAGGCAGCGGTGTGGCAGAACGACTGCATCACGAGATCGGCGGAGAAACCAAGACAAGCGAGGTCTTTCAACTCGTCGCGGGTCATCGGGCCGGTGGTGTCTTGTGACCCGACCGTGGTCATCTTCGGCTCGCAGTAAGTGCCGGGGCGAATCCCCGCCACGCCGCAAGCTCTGCCGACCATTTTCTGCGCCAAGGTGAAGCCTTTATTGGAGGCTTGCGGGGCCACGGGACGGCGGAAAATCGGGCTGGGGCCAAGTCCTTGCACTTCACGCGCCCAGTCGGTCAGACCGCGTCCGATGATCAGGTTGATGCGGCCACCCGCCTGTACTTCGTCCAGTAATACATCGGACTTGTATTCAAAGGTCGAGATCACTGCACCATTTTTCTCAATCTTGCCGGCATGGGGATAGATGTCGATGACATCGCCCATGTGCATCTGGGTCACGTCGCAATCAGTAATCGGCAACGCGCCGGCATCTTCCATGGTATTGAAGAAGATCGGCGCGATTTTGCCGCCCAGGCAGTAACCGCCATAGCGCTTGTTCGGCACGTAAGGAATGTCATCGCCGGTCCACCACAACACGGAGTTGGTGGCGGATTTGCGGCTGGAGCCGGTGCCGACCACATCGCCGACGTAAGCCACCGGATGACCCTTGGCCTTCAGCGATTCAATCAGCTTCAGCGGGCCGATTTTGCCGGGTTCGTCGGGCTGAATGCCGGGACGCTCCATCTTCAGCATCGCCAGACCATGCAGCGGAATATCCGGGCGGCTCCAGGCATCCGGCGCGGGTGACAGATCGTCGGTGTTGGTTTCGCCGGTCACCTTGAACACAGTGACGGTGACTTTCTCCGGCAGTTGGGGGCGACCCGTGAACCATTCGGCCTCGGCCCAGGATTTCATAATCTGCTGGGCGTAGCTGTTGCCTTTATCCGCCTTTTCCTTGACGCCGTGCTTATAATCGAACATCAACAACGTTTGCGACAGCGCCTGGGTGGCAGCAGGGGCGCATTCGGCGTCATCCAGCAGGTCGATCAGCGGTTGGATGTTATAACCGCCGACCATCGTGCCGAGCAGTTCCGTGGCGCGCACGCGGGAGATTAGTGGGCACTTGGTTTCGCCTTTGGCTACCGCCGCCAGAAACGCGGCTTTAACGTAAGCAGCCTGATCGACGCCCGCTGGAACCCGGTGGATCAATAAATCCAGCAGAAAATCTTCTTCACCTTTGGGCGGATTTTTCAGCAGTTCAACCAAATCAGCGGTTTGTTGCGGGGTGAGCGGCAGGGCGGGAATGCCCTGGGCAGCACGTTCGGCGGCTTGTTGGCGGTAGGTTTCGAGCATGGAAAAGGCCCTTTTAGATAGGGCGATCCCGGAGAGCGGGAGCGCTGACAAGTGGTGATGGGTGATGAAGGGTTTCCGGTCCAAAGGCCGGCGCATTGAGTTTGCGCTTCCCCTAGTAGAGGAAAGGAAATTAATTATACCGATAACCGGAACAGGCGGGGTAGTTAGAGATACGCGGCCGGTTGTAGGAACGGAAAATAGTGATGCCTGATAATGGATTACGAACCCGACGAGGCCAGCGAGATGGTGACAGGCCAGTCGTGAAGGGGTTTACCCCGGATGCAGCGGGTGTTTGGTTACTGTCTGAGCTTGACCCGGATGATCCGGATAGCGCCTTTGGCCTGTGTGATCTGGGCTTGGGGTTTCCGGAACTGGGTTATGTGAGTCTTGGAAACTTTAGCAAACTCGTGGGCCGTTGGGATTGGCGATTGAGCGTGACCTGAATTTCAAAGCGACCCAGAGTATGAGCGATTACTGTGAAGAAGCTAAGCAGGCTGGCCGAATCAAGGCGTAGTAAATGCTCAAAGCCAAATGGTGATAAGCTTGATGAAGAACGTTTGTGTATTCATCAAGCTTTTTTTATTAGGGGAAACTGACCCTTAAACCTTCCGTTCTTTTGACCGCGCCTTACGGCGAAGGGCAGCAAGACCAGAAAGCCCTAAGCCCATAAGGGCTAGAGTTGCAGGCTCGGGAACGGGTTGAGGGTCTTCAGGTATATTATACCAAAAGACGTCGGTTACAGGGAGTGGGGTAACATCTGCATCTATACTGTTACTGAATAGATACATATTGTCTGGTTTCTCCCCAAGACCGAATAATCTAGTCAGGTGCCCAACTGTGACGGTGCGATAACCCATAATTAATTCTGGGCCAACTTCCTGAGGGGCGCTAAACCCAGCTGCAAGACCATAGTTATACTCCCAACTATAGTCCTCAGGTTTGAAGCCGAAGCTGATTCTCCCTCCCTCACGATAGGTAAAAACCATGAGCCAGGTATCTTCATTAATCTCAGGGTTACTAAGATCATATAAAATACCTGCACCTGTTGCACGGTTTGGGAAAGTGTATGAATACACATTCCCATCACCACTAGCAGTCAAGTTTTCACCACTATTAGACATATACCCACTTGGGGCATACGAGCTAAGAATCGGCAAATAACCGTTTGCGTTATTATCAAAGCCTATTATGGCAGAATTTTCTGCCTTGAATAGCCAACCTACCTCAGACCATGTGTAGTCGCTAAAAATAGGAACAGCCTCTGCAACAGAACAGAAGAGCGAAAAAACAACAGCCACTGCAAGATGTCTTTGTCTCATCATAGGTACCTCTAAAGAAAGCAAACCGCTTTGCCTTCAAAATAATCGTTATAAATAGTCCATAGCGAACAACAGGAAGAATTGAGTAGCTTTACGCAATACGGTAGCGTTTTAGAAATTCCGCAAAAAATGCGCCAACTCTTTTATTGATTAATAATCAATCAATTAAGATCAGAGTAACACCGAATCTGTAAAGAATTTCGACAGTTGGTTTTTAGAAAATTTTCCTATAGCTTGCTATTTTATAATAAAAACAAGATATTAAATTGGCAGGCACAGCAATTTTCCCTGAAACGCAATGACAGCAAACTGTAAAAAATCCTGACACTGTGTTGTCGTCCTTGGTTTTCTGTGGGGGAAAGCCTTCCCCCTGGCTTCAAACCGCCTAGCGGTTTTCCGCACACCCCCCTCTTGCGGAGACTTATGCCTTGACAAACACTACGACCGGCTGCTTGATGAGCGGCCAGGATTTCCGGGATTCTCTTCGTCAATATCACCCGACGGTTTACGTGGACGGGCAACGCATTGAATCGGTGGCCGATGCGCCCGCCTTCCAACCAGGGATTAATGCGCTGGCGGTGAGTTACGATTTCGCTCGTGATCCAGCTAAAGCGCCGCTGATGACGGCCGTACAGTCAAGCAGTGGCAAGACCGTAAACCGGATGCTGCACATCAACGAAGCCGCCGGTGATTTGTTAAACAAGCTGGAAGCGGTGCGGCTGCTCTGTCAGGAAACCGGCTGCGCCCAGCGTTATCTGGCGCATGATGCGCTTAATGGCATTGGCCAGGCGGTGGCGCGGCTGGATGATGCCGAGGGAACCACAGAGCGCCGCGCTCGCTTTGCGGTCTATTTGCAGCAAGTGCAGGATCAGGATTTGAGCTTGGGAATTGCCATGACTGATGCCAAGGGCGACCGCAGTCAACGTCCGCATCAGCAAAGCAACCCGGATGTCTATCTGCACATCGTCGAGCGCAACGGCCAGGGCATCGTCATCTCCGGTGCCAAGGCCATCGTGACCGCCGCGCCCTACGTGCATGAATTGCTGGTAATGCCCTCACGGAATATGACCGAGGCCGATGCCGATTTCGCGGTGTGTTGCGCCACGCCCATCGATGCGCCGGGCATCACCATCATTGCTCGACCGGCCGGTCGGCCTGGTGAGAAGCCAGAACATGGCGCGCCGCTGTTTTCACGTCGCTACGGCCAGTCTACGGCTGTGGTGCTTTTTGACCGGGTTATGGTGCCCTGGGAGCGGGTGTTTTTCGCTGGCGAATGGGCACATTCCGGGGCGGTGACTTATCACTATGCCACCCATCACCGGCATAGCTGCATCGGCGCGCGGGCGGGTTTTGGCGATCTGTTAATCGGGGCGGGGGCGCTGATGTGCGAAGCCAACGGCCTGGATCCTGATCAGACAGCCAGCCTGCGTGAACCGATGGTCGATCTCATCAAAATCACCGAAGGCTTTTACGCCTGCGGCGTGGCCGCCAGCGTTTACGCAACCCAAGACCGCTACTTTAAAAACTTTATGCCCGATCCAGTGTTCGCCAACATCGGCAAGCTCTTGCTCTCGACCCAGATCTACGAGATGCACCGCCTCGCTCACGAAGTATCGGGCGGCCTGATCGTCGCATTGCCGGGACCGGATGAGGACCACAATCCAGCGACGGCGGCAACGCTAGCCGAGGTACTGCGGGCCAATCCGAAGGTTCCCTATGCCCAGCGAATCGAAGCGGCCCGCTTTCTGGAGGATTTAACCGCTTCTTATCAGGGCGGGTGGTACTCACTGATCAGCCTGCACGGTGGCGGTTCACCGGCTGCGCTAAAACAGGAAATCTGGCGACATTATCCAGTAGGGGACAAAGTAGCGCTGGTCGAGCGCTTGCTGGAACGGGGGGTACTGGCGGACGCTGACCGGCCCATAACCCGCAACAAACAGCCGGGTCGGTGTTGCGAGGCTGGTTGCAGCCAGCCGGGGCAGGCCATCATCGGGCCGCTGCCGTCTTGACCGATAGCAGGGAATTAAGAAGCAAGACCAGCCCCTGCGCGCCTCTGGCGGGGCTGGCCTGGTCAAGTACCGCCGAACTTATTTCTTGGCCTCTTCGGGAATAGTGAGCGCCAGGAAAATCGCTCCATTATCCCGCCGTACCAAAACCGGTATCGGGCGGCCAGCTGGCAAATCCTTGAGCAGATCGGCAAACTGGCTGACCTCATTGACATCGATATTATTGATGCGGGCGATAACGTCGCCGGGCCGAATACCGGCTCTGGCGGCGGGTCCTTCATCAACGTCCTTGACCAGCAAACCACTCGCGCCCTGTTTACGTTTTTCCGCAGGTAATTCCGCAACCGCCAAACCTAACCGATTGCTGGCCGGTGATTCCACCGCTGCCTGTTGCAGTTTGACCTCATCCGGCAATTGGGTAATCTGCACATTCAGGATTTGCTCCTTACCGTCGCGGATCACCGTCAGCGGAATTGTCGTACCGGGTCGGGTGCGGGCGACCATCAGGGGCAAATCAGTGGAATGCAGCACCGGTTGGCCATTGAAGGCGACGATAATGTCGCCCACCTTAACGCCAGCCCCTTGCGCCGGTCCTTCCGCCATGACCTGGCCGATCAGAGCGCCGCGTGGCTTATCAAGACCGAAAGATTGTGCTAATTCCGGCGTCATTTCCTGAATCAGTACGCCCAGCCAACCGCGCGTGACTTTACCGCCGGTCTTAAGTTGATCAACCACCTCCATCGCCACATCGATAGGAATGGCGAAGGACACGCCCTGATAACCGCCGGAACGACTATAGATCTGTGAATTAACGCCGATCACCTCACCGTCGAGATTAAACAGCGGCCCGCCGGAATTGCCGGGATTGACAGCGGCATCGGTTTGGATGAAAGGCACATAGTTATCACTGGGCAGATTGCGGCCCAGGGCGCTGATGATGCCCTGCGTGGCGGTGCGCTCAAAGCCAAAGGGCGAACCGATGGCCAGCACCCATTGGCCGACCTTGATCTTGTGGGCATCGCCGAACTTGACAGTCGGTAAGTTACCGTCGGATTTAATCTTTAGCACCGCAATGTCGCTGCGCTTATCCTTACCGATGATTTGCGCGCTCAGTACCGTGCGGTCGGATAAACCCACGGCGATACTATCTGTTTGATCAACCACATGGGCGTTGGTGACGACGTAGCCGTCGGCTGAAACGATAAATCCGGAACCTACCGAGGAACGGGGTTGGGTCGGAGAGTCGGGCATTTCGTCAAAGAAGCGTTTAAAGTAATCAAAAAACGGGCTGTTCTCAGGGATAGTGGGGTGGCCAAGCTTAGGGCGTTCCTTAGGATCGGCTTTGGTCTGAATGCTGACCACCGCCGGGCTGTAGCGCTCGACCAGCGTGACGAAATCGGGATATTCGGCTGCCAGTGCGGTCGCACTCCACAGCAGTCCGATCAAACTGCTCAGCCATAACGGCTGCTTTGCATACATCGAGTTGTCTCCCATAAGAGTGAATTTAAACATGAACTGCGTGAACCGGTGTGGGGATCAAAACCATGCAACTGGCGGGGATTGACCGCGCGGAACGGGCTTGGTTCGATGGCGGGGAGCGGCGCTGGAATCAAGATCAGACCGCACCGAACAGTATCGTTGATCGCCCAGTCCACCGGAAGCGCTCATTTTGAGGTGAAATCATGGCGCAAACTCCATCCACAATGTTACCGCTGGCCACCCTGGCCCCTGATTTTAATCTACCAGAACCGGCGACGGGTAAAACCTTCAGCCTGGCTGATTTTCAGAGTAGTCCGGCTTTATTGGTGATGTTCATTTCCAACCATTGCCCGTTTGTCAAACACATCCGGGCAGCATTGGCGCGGCTAGCCGCTGACTATCGCGCGAAAGGGTTAGGGAGTGTAGCGATAGGGGCCAACGATGCCGCTAACTATCCGGATGACAGCCCGGCTCGGATCGCCGAAGATGCCAAAGCGCTCGGTTTTTCCTTCCCCTATCTGTATGACGAAAGCCAGGCTGTGGCCAAAGCGTATCGAGCGGCCTGTACGCCGGATTTCTTCTTGTTCGATGCCAACCGCACATTGGTGTATCGCGGCCAGTTTGACGGCAGTCGGCCGGGCAATTCCATCCCGGTAACCGGCGCTGATCTGCAAGCGGCGGTGGACGCTTTACTGGCTGGACAGCCAATTTCGCCGGATCAAAAACCCAGCATCGGCTGTAATATCAAATGGAAGGCGGGTAACGAGCCGGATTATTCTTGATAAGCTAACAGAAAGGCGGCCGTGAGGCTCAATTTGTGTTATGGGCTGCTGAAAGCCGAATTGTTTCGGCGCTGTCTGCGCTGTGCAGGAAGTCCTCAGCGAGGAAGAAATCTCAGCCTGTGTCCAGCGCGCCATTGTCGTTTTGATTGCAGCCTACGGGATACCCTAGGCGTTATGCTTCCCTGCGCTATCATGCGACATCGGTGTCAGCGCCTGCTCAGCGTTCAATGGTGTAAATGAAATCTCCGCCGGTTCCAGTGGCATTAGTGGCTGATTCCAGCATCAGGTGCTCAGTAAAGCGATATTTGAGGAAAAAGGTATTCACGGCGTTAATCAAGCCGATCCCATAACCAACATAAAGCCTTGGGGTCAGGTACTTGCCAAGCATGAAGGAGGTGCCGCCCTGACTAGTACTGCCCAACTCGGCGGAATCCAGGCCAAAGGCGTCGGTTAGACTCTTGGACAGGCCCCCGCTCTGGCCTGATCCAAGCGCGCTGGCGGCCTTGAACAGCATGGCGGTTTCGGTGCCTGCGCCGGGGGCACGACCGAGTACCAGATAGGCAAGCACATCAGGATCAGACATGGTAGGCGTGGAGAAGAAGGTCAGTTTCGGCTTCTTCAGGGTGCCGCGTACCTGCGCACCGGCCATAATCTCTGATCCGGAAATGATGTTTCGCTCCTGTCGGACGATGCGCAGTTCCAGGCTGGGGTTGTCAAGGGCGCTGCTGCTGTAGAGCAGTTCGCCGCGCTGGATTTCGATTTCTTCGCCGTAAATTTTGTATTTACCGGCGACCACTTCAATGCTGCCGCTAGCGCGCGGTGCCAACTGCGGACTTTGCAGCACCCGCAGATCGCCGCGTAGTTTGCCTTTAAAAGCGGGTGTTTCCAGTTCCACATTGGGACCGACTACCACACGCACATCGGCAAAAATGGCCATGCCGCGCCCTTTAGCTGCCGGGATTTCACCGTCTTTGTTTTTAACGATCACCGCGTCGCTGGAGGCGTTAATGGCCCCTGGACGCTGGCCGCCCGGCCGCAAAAAGGCACGTGGGATGGTTATTGAGCCTTCCAGGCGGGTCTGCTGGGGGGTGTAATCGATCTTCAGATCAGGGCTGATCTGAATTTGTACATCGGTGGTTTTCAGCGCTTGAAAGTTGGCACCAGTAATTGCTAGAACAAGGTGTGATTTGAACGGATCATACTGACCATCGACTTGTAACTGGCCAGGATCGGATTGTACCGAACCGGTCAGGCGGATTGGCCCCTGACCGGTGCTGGTAGCGGCGAATTGCAGATCGCGCAGTTTCAAGCCCGCTTCCGGAATCGACATGGCGGCGTTTTCCAATCGCACATCGCCGCGCCCTAAGGGTTTGGCCAAGGTGCCACCGAGCGCCACATCAGCGCGCACTTGTCCGGAAATTTCCGTGATCTCTGGCACGAAAGCCGAGACGATCTTTAAATCAGTGATGCTGGCCTCGATCTTACCGCTGAGCCGACCAGCGCCGAGTGGGTCTTGTACTTGCACATTAGCCTGCAATTGCCCGGTTGATCCCAGATCCAGCCGCGCCTGACCGGTGGCGGTGCGACCGTTGCTATCCAGTCGCAGGTTGCCACCATTGAAAGCGATAGTGACCGGTCGGCCCTCGTTATGCAGGCTGACGCTGCCAGGTGCCATGTTGACATTGGCCTTAGCGAGCAGCGCGCCGCCGATTTTGCCATTGACGGTGGCCTCGCCATTGATGGTGGTGGTCAGCGCGACATCTTTGGGGAAAAAGCGTTTGAACTGCTCTGGATTGAGATTACTCAGTTGCACCCGACCATTAAAGTCACCGGTTTGTTGCCACTGGCCTTGCAGACATAACCGAGTCGGTGCGCTGCTCAGGCAGGCGGTATCAAGGCTCGCTTCCTTGGCTGAAGCACGAAGTGAAGCCGGTTTATCCAAACTCCACTGACCCGCGACGGTGTTTCTGGCATCCAGTTGGGTGATACGGCCTTGCCAAGTCATGGCAGGGGTTTGCAGGCTACCGGCCAGGGCCAGCAGAAAGCGCCCTGGATCGCCAGTCAGTTCGGCTTTCAAGTCATGGGCAGCGGTCGTGCCAGACCCATCGACCCGCAGGCTTTGCCATTTCTGGCCGCCCAGCACCAGGCCATCGCCGATGATCTTTAATTGCGAACGCCCGCCGCTGGCATCAATGTTGGCCTCACCGCGCAGGCGCTGGATTTGGTTAGCACCTTGTTTAAGATTATCCACGGCGAGGTTGGCGGCGATGATTGGGCTGGTGCGTGTGCCACTCAATTTGCCGGTGCTGGTAACAGCGCCGCTAAGGCCCGGAATCAAGGATTTAAGCTGTGGTGCATTCAGCTTCCAGACCATATCCCAGCGGTCGGTCAAAGCCCCTGTGGCTTCCAGGCGCGCATCGCCTGCGCTGACATTCAGCGTCCGAACCGTCAGATTCTGACCGCGAATGCTGACATCGGCCTGACCGGCGACGCGTTGGCCGCTTAAGGTTCCGCTTAATTCCTCTAAAAGCACATTGGCGCGCAATTCGCCGTTTTCCAGCCCGCCATCGCTTTTAAGCTGAAAATTCAATTTGCCGGGTACCTCTTTCCAGTGAGCGCCGGGATTGATCCCTTGACCGGTTACGCTGGCCTTCCAGCCGAGGCCAGGTGCCCAGGTCGCATCGGCGTCGGCTTGCAATGTCCCTTGCAGGGTTTTACCAGCCAGTTTGACATCGCGCACGCCTTGCTCCGAACCCTGACCGGTCAGGGTCCAATCGCCCTTGGGCACATTTGGCCCTTGTAGATCAGCGGCAGCGACGGTAAAGCGATAATCCCTGGGCGTACCTTCGGCGGTGAAATTGCCCTTGGCGCTCTGGATTTGCGGAATACCCTTTAACGGCCAGGCCAAGGATTGCCATTGGCCCTGGGCCTGGAAGCGTAAATCGGCCAATTCGACCTGACCCTGCGCGTTTAACTTAAGCGGGTGCTGGGCGGCAGTGAGCCGCAATTCATTGAGCTTGACCGTTTTGGCATCGCCATCGGCGGTAAAGCGCAGCGCCACCGGGCCGAATTGAGGAACCGTGGCGTTCATCTCACCCTGGGCTTGCAAGCCGGAAAACGCGCCGTTGGCAAATTTTGCCTCACCTTGCGTCACCAGGTTTAACGCCCAGGCGGGCGCAGTCAGGTGCACCTGGTCAAGCTTGATGGTTTCTGCATCGCCCGCAGCGTTCAATTGCACGGTGGTCGGGCCAAGTTCCGGCACGGTAGCTTTCAATTCGGCGCGGGTGCGAAATTTCGGCAAAGCGCCCTCGGCCAATTGCGCTTCACCCTCAGCGGCCAGGGTCAAGTCGCGTTCGGGCGCTGTTACCTTTAATTGGTCAATTTTGATATTTTGCGGATCGCCAGAGGCAGTGAAGCGTGCCGTCGTCTGGCCCAGTTCGGGAAGGGTCGCGGCGATTTCCCCCTGACCGGTGAAACGAGTCATTACGCCTTGCGCATCCACTTGAGCCTTAAGCGGCTTGCCAGCTAAATCCGGGGCGAACGGTTTAAGATCGGGTATATCGAGCTTGGCCTTGGCCGACCAGGCCGCTTCCGTCAAAGGTTTACGCACCTCGGCATCCAGTTGCAAGGTGGCTGGACCGGTGATCTGGTGAGTCAGGGTGAGTTTATCGCGCAACTCGCCCTGCACCTTGCCCTGACCGTGAAAGACGCCGTAATGCGCCAACGGTGCCTGCCAATCAAGATCAAATTGCAACGGATAATTACCCGTCGGATTCGCCTGGCCGCTCAGTCGTGCTTCCGCCAGGGGCGATTTTACAGTCAGGTTGTCGATCTTGATGCCATCCGCCGCCATTCGTGCCTTGAGGTCAATTGCGTCGATTTCGATGGGCTGCCCCTCAGCGGGCACGATGCGGATATTGCGGCCTTGTAGATCAGTAATCGTCACGTCAAGCGGTGCCCGAATGTCTGGCAATAGCGGCGGCGACGGCTCGGACGGGGCTTTCTCCGGTGGTAGATGCAACTCCAGGCCGTCGAAGTGCAGGCGGTCGATCGTCAGTTGTCGGCTCAGTAATTGCGCCAGGTTCCATTCCAGGTCCGCTTTATTCAGCTTTAATTTTAAAGGGCCATCCTCGTAGCGCAGTCCTTCGACGTGCAATGGCCCCCAGAGACGGCCGCTGATGTTGTCGTAGCTTAACTGACCGGGCGCAAAGCGCTTGGCCAACCCCAGCAAGGCATCAAGGCCCGCCTGGGTGGTCAGGCCGATGCCGCCCAGCGTCAGCAGCAACAACAGGAGGACCAGGACGCTGCCGCCCAGCCAGAGCGCCGCCCGTTGCCAGGGAGAGCGCCTGCTCGCTGAAGCAGCTGGATCGGGCTGTTCGGTGGATGAAGCGACTGAAGGGGAAGTGGCGGAATCGCTCACAGATCCGGCCCCAGGCTGAAGGAGAAACGGAAGGTATCGCCGGGGGGCTGGTCCAGCCCAGTGGCAAAATCAATCCGTACCGGGCCAATGGGCGAGCGCCAACGGACCCCCAGACCAGCGCCGGTCTTCAGCTCCGGGCTTGCCCCATCAAAGGCGTCGCCGACATCGACGAAAACCGCCAGACCCCAGTTATTCCAGACCCGATGTTCATACTCCAGGCTGCCGACGATCAAATTTTTACCGCCGATGACTTTACCTTTTTTATCGGTAGGGCCGATCTTGTTATAGGCATAGCCGCGCACGCTGGCATCGCCGCCGGTGAAAAAACGTAGCGATGCGGGCATTTTGGAAAAATCCTCGCGGATGGCCGTTGCACCCATATCGCCCCGGACGATGAGCCGACTGTCTTCGTTAAACGCGCGAATCCACTTCAGATGCAGCAGCCCTTGCAAGAAATTGATGTCTGACAGCAAGGCGGTACTGGCACCACGCACCTCGAAGCCGAACATCATCCCGCGCGTGGTGAAAAGCCGGTCATCGGCGTCAATCCAGGTCCAGTTCAGCCCCGGAATCAGCAGAAACGAAGTGGCGCGCGGTTCATCGCCCACTTTGTAGTCTTCATACTGCATGGTGAGGTTGTAGATTTTCAGCCACTTGCCGTCTTCGCGCTGGTAGCTGCCGCCCAGAGCTATGCGCTCAAACTCCTGATCGTCATAATTTTGCAGGGTGTAATTGGCGGTCAGGGCATATTTCTCGGTAACCGGATCGCGGCCAGGGATCACGTACTTACCGCCGATAAACGATTTGATCGGCGAAATTTGCAGCTCCGCTTCGTAATAATGACCCCATTCATTCAGCCAACGGTTTTCGACCTTGAGCTTGCCCCTTGGGCCGGTGTCGGTGCCATAACCCAGACCCGCGCTGTATTTGTGCTGCTTGTTCGGCTCCAGTGCGACTTCGACCGGCACCGAGACGGTTTTGGCGTCGGGCGAGGTATTGATCCGCACCTGGCTGAAATAGGTGCTGCCGCCTAGATCGCCCTGGAGTTTGATCAATTCATTAGCGTCGTAGGGATCGCTCGGTTTAAAGCGGGGATAGCGGCTCAATAACTCCGGCGAGAGGAAATTCTGCTTAAACGAGATGTCGCCGAACAGATAGCGCCTACCGGTGTCGTAGTGAAGCTTGATCGCGGCCTCGTAGGCGTAGAGATCAATTTGAATGGCATGTTCGCTAAAGCGGGCATCGAAATAACCCCGCTCAGTGGCCAGCGCTTCCAGGTTTTGTTTGAACTGCTCGTATTTGGCATGATCAAGCGGCTGGCCCTTGACCAGAGGTTGTTTATCGACCAGTGCCTGAAATACCGGATCATGGGCTGCATCACCGGTTAGCTGAACATCAACTAAAGCCATCGGCAACGAGCGGCCGGGCTGGATGCGGTAACGCGCTTCCCAGCCCCCGCCGCCGGTGGGATTCAGGCTGCTTTCGATGACCGGTTCGTAATAGCCAAAGGGTTGCAGTGCCTCTTGAATGTGGCGCTCGGCGTTAGCGTGCAACCAGCGCAACTCGGTTTCCGCAGGCGGAGTTTTTCCGGCAAAGCGGTTGATATCAAGATGGGCCAGCACGTTGTCGCGCAGCGGTCCTTCCACGCCCTCGACGACTATCGTAAGCGCGGCAGTCGGGGCAGGATCGCTGGAGGAGGTCGGTGGCGTCGGCTGTTCCTGGGCGTTGGCGAGAATAGCGGCGAACGAGAGCCAAACAAGGAGCAGGGGTAAACAGCGGATGAGGTAGAGTCTCAAACCAGATCGGGTCATGACAAAATTAGCGGTTGGCTTGGGATAGCGGTGCGGCTGGGTTAGGGGTGCCATTATCAGTGGCCACGGTCTTGGCTCCGGCCCACGACAGTTTAGTCTTTATAATCGGTTTAACACATTTCACCGGGCGGGAAAACGCCCAACCCCAGAATTTTGCGGACCACTCGGAATCGACAATGCCCCATTCTCCCTATCCCACGCTCGAAGCTTTTGTCGGCAATACCCCGTTAATCCGCTTACAACGCTTGGCGGTTCAAAGGGATAACCTTATTCTGGCCAAGCTGGAAGGCAATAATCCCGCCGGTTCGGTAAAGGATCGCCCAGCCCTGAGCATGATTCAGCATGCCGAGGCGCGCGGCGTGATCCGACCGGGCGATTGCCTGATTGAAGCGACCAGCGGCAACACCGGCATCGCGCTGGCGATGATCGCGGCTATGAAAGGCTATCGATTGATCCTGGTCATGCCGGAGAACCAGAGTCTGGAACGACGGGCCGCGATGCGCGCTTATGGTGCCGAGTTATTGCTAGTCAGCCAGGAAGAGGGTATGGAAGGTGCCCGCGATCTGGCAAAACGGCTGGAACGGCAGGGTAAGGGCAGGGTGCTGGATCAATTTGCCAATCCCGACAATCCCCTGGCTCATTATCAGACTACCGGCCCGGAGATCTGGCGGGATACCGGGGGCAAGATTACGCATTTCGTCAGCGCCATGGGCACTACCGGCACCATCATGGGCGTGTCGCGTTATCTCAAGGAACGTAATCCCGCCGTGCAAATCGTCGGCGTACAACCGACCGAGGGTTCCAGCATCGCCGGTATCCGTCGCTGGCCGCCCGCGTATTTGCCAGCCATCTTCGATCCGGCGCGCGTCGATCAAATTATCGATATCAGCCAGGCCGAGGCCGAAGACACCACCCGCCGCCTGGCTTCTGAGGAGGGGATTTGCTGCGGCGTATCGTCTGGTGGAGCGGTAGCGGCTGCGTTGCAATTGGCTGGCACGGTCGAACAGGCGCTGATCGTGACCATTCTTTGTGATCGCGGCGACCGCTATCTATCGACAGGTCTATTTGCCGCGTGAGGTGAGGAATCCAGCGATGGGAAAGTCAGCAGCGAAAAAACGCCAGGCGCTTGCAGCGATGGCACCTTTTGTGGTGGAGATTGAGGATTTAACCCATGAAGGTTATGGCGTGGCGCGGCGGGATGGTAAAGCGGTGTTCGTGGACGGGGCACTGCCCGGCGAACAGGCCGAATGTGTCTACACCGCGCGCCGCAGTCGCCGTGACGACGCGCGTGCAGTCCACATTCTGCAACCGGCTGCCGAACGGGTTGAACCGCAGTGTGCCCACTTTGGCGTTTGTGGCGGCTGTGCCTTGCAGCACCTGGAGCCGACTCGCCAACTGGCCCTCAAGCAACGCTGGTTGCTGGATAGTCTGACGCATATCGGCAAGGTGCGGCCTGAGCAGGTGCTGGAACCGATCACCGGGCCTTTATGGGGTTATCGACGCCGCGCGCGCTTAGGGGTGAAGTGGGTGGCGAAGAAGGGGCGGGTGCTGGTGGGCTTCCGCGAACGCCATAGCGCGTATCTCGCCGATGTGCGACGTTGCGAGGTGCTTGATCCGCGTATTGGTGGCCTGCTGGAGCCACTGTCTGGTCTGGTCGAGTCCTTATCCATCCGCGAGCAAATACCTCAGATCGAAGTGGCGGGCGGCGATGCGGTGCTGGCGTTGAGTGTGCGAGTGCTGGCTGTCCCCAGCGAGGCTGATCTAGCGAAGCTGCGAGCCTTCAGTCAGCAGTACGAGGTGACGTTTTATCTGCAAACCGGCGGCCCGGACAGCCTGCTACCCTTGCAACCTGATCCGCCGCTCTTGAGTTATCGGCTGCCCACTTTCGATTTGGATTTGATCTTTCAGCCCTCGCATTTCATCCAGATTAATGCCGCTATCAACCGGCAATTAGTCGTGCGAGCCGGTGAATTGCTGCACATTCAGCCCCAGGATCGGGTCTTGGATCTGTTTTGCGGCCTGGGAAATTTTACTCTGGCTCTGGCGCGCCAGGCGCGTGAGGTGATCGGAGTGGAGGGAGATGCGCACTTGGTCGAATGGGCGCGCCACAATGCAGCGCGCAATCACCTCACTAACGCCGCCTTTTATGCGGCCGATTTAGCCAGCGCCCTGGAAGGACAGCCTTGGCTGCAAGGCGGTTATGACAAGATCCTGCTCGATCCGCCGCGCTCTGGCGCGTTGGCCATGATGCCCCACCTGGCGGCGTTGGCTGCACAGCGCATAGTGTACGTTTCCTGTCATCCCGCCACCCTGGCGCGCGATCTGGGCGAGTTGGTCAACCACTGCGGCTACCATTTAGAGAGCGTAGGGGTGATTGATATGTTTCCACACACTGCACATGTTGAATCTATCGCAGTTCTGGTTCACAAGTGATGCATCATCCCGGTGGATAGTTTACTCTGACGCATTGATAATCCTTGAGACACTTGCAACCTGGGTTGTAAAAACCGCTAGGTGATTTTCTGAATTATCCGGCAAGTGGAATGACGTATGCATAATTGGTTATTGAGCTGATCTGAGCAGGGTTGGGAGTGGCGGATGGGCAAAGCGAAGACGTTAGTTTCTCAGCGACCCAGCGTCGTTGGGGGATTCATGGTTGCATTGGCTTGTCTAGGTGCGGGGGCACAAGCTGATGCTGTGGCGACTGACCTAACACAACTGAGCATCGAAGACTTGATGCAAGTGAAAGTGGTCTCGGCAGCCAAAGTGGAACAAACACTGCAAGACACCGCAGCGGCGATTTTTGTGATCAGTGCTGAAGACATTCGTCGTTCAGGCGCAACGACCATTCCTGAAGTGTTGCGGCTTGCGCCCGGCGTGGAAGTCGCCCGTATCGATGCCGGCCGCTGGTCGGTCACCATTCGGGGCTTTGCCGGTACCTACTCTAACAAGCTGCTGGTGATGGTCGATGGGCGCTCAATCTACACGCCCTTGTTTTCTGGTGTTAACTGGGAGGTCGAAGGGCCACCGTTGGATGAGATCGAACAAATCGAGATCGTGCGCGGACCCGGCGGTGCTTTGTGGGGCGCTAATGCAGTCAATGGCGTCATCAATATCCTCACCAAGCATACCAAAGACACCGAAGGCGGCTTGCTGGCAGTGACCGCCGGTAAAGAGGAGCGGGCCATCGCCAGCGTGCGTTATGCCGATCAGCTAGGCGATCAGGCGCGCTATCGTCTGTATGGACAATTCGCCGAGCGCGATGGCCTGGTCACTGCTGATGGCCGTGATGCGGAAGATAGCTTGCGGATAGGCAAGGGTGGTTTTCGGTTGGACTGGACGCCGGCCGCCATGGACTCCTTCACCGTGCAAGGCGAACTTTATCGGGCGGATCTGAACCAGAATTTCAGGGTTTTTAATCTGGCGGCCCCCTATTCAACACATTTGCTCTCCACAGTCGATGCGGCGGGCGGCAGTATCCAGGCACGTTGGCAGCGCCAGTACTCGGCACAATCAAAGATGGAGCTACAGGCTTATTACCACTACGAGAGTCATAAGGATTATCTCTACGATGCGTCTCTTAATACGATCAACCTCGACTTCCAGCACAGTTTTCCGCTGGGGGATCGGCAGCAGATCGTCTGGGGGTGGGGCTATCGGCGTAACCAGGACGAATTCGCCGATACAGCGGTTAGCTCCGTCAACCCAAAAAGCCGGAGCATGGATCTGTTCAGCGCCTTCATACAAGATCAGTTCGAGCTGATCCCAGAGCGGTTTCGGCTCATTGGCGGCGTCAAGCTGGAACACAACGATTTTAGCGGCTGGGAATGGCAACCCAGCGCCCGCGCTTTGTGGACGCCGCACCGGGATCATCGCTTTTGGGCTGCTGCTTCGCGCGCCGTGCGGACGCCTTCGCGGGGTGAACGCGATTCGGTAAGAGTGAATTTGCTGAGCGTCGCACCTTCAGCGCTGACTAGCAATCTACCCGGACTTTTGTATCTTTCGGGATCGCCGGATCTTGATTCAGAAGAGTTAAGCGCCTATGAGATCGGCTACCGTGGGCAGTTGACCGAGCGCTTTTCTCTGGACGCTACGGCTTTTTATCACGATTACGCGCAACTGCTGGTCGGTAATCTGGGGGCGATTTCGGTGGTGGGATCACCTTGGCCTACCTATTTGCAAGCGCCTGTGGTGTTGGAAAACGGTGGTTCGGGGTCTAAAAGCGGCTTTGAACTGGCGGCGGACTGGCGCCCGACCGAGCGCTGGCGCTGGCGCCTGGCCTATTCCTACCTGGATTCGCAATTGACCAGAGACGATCACGCGAGTGCTATTTATACGGATGGTGACCGTCATCAGATCTCTTTATTGGCCTCCTGGAATGCCCGCGACAATCTTGATGTTGATGTGTGGTGGCGTTATGTCGCTGCCAACGAAATCAATTACGTCTCTTACAGTGGTCTTCTTGAAAGCAGCTCCTATCCGAATCTTAGCGTGCGTTTGGGTTGGCGACCGCGTAAGGATTTGGAGCTTTCTGTAGTCGGCAATAATTTGCTCGGCGACCGCCACCTGGAGTTTATCTCTGAGGCTTTTGCCTACCCGGTTGAAGTCGAGCGCAGCGTGTATGGCCAGGTGAAATGGAAATTCTGAACATGCCGCCACCCCTGCGGGTGGTTGGGTCAGCCCGCTGTAACGCTCAAGAGCGAGCGCCGCCTGTCGAGGTCAGTGCATCGCGAGCGTTTTGGTGGTGGCGGGCAGTGCGACTCCTGGCATTTTGGTTGGCCGCTTTGCTGCTGGCGGGCGGAGCCTGGGGTGGTGAATTCGATGAATACGCGGTTAAAGCCGCTTATCTTTATAATTTCGCTAAATACGTCGAGTGGCCCTCGGCGGTATTCACCCGCTCCGATGCGCCTATGGCGATTTGCATTGTCGGCGAAAATCCCTTCGGTGTGGCGCTGAGCGCGTTGGCTGGCAAGACGGTGGGTAGCCACCCTGTCGAAGTGCGCCCCGTTTCTTCCGGCACTGAGCTGGAAAAATGCCATATCGTGTTCATTAGTCAGGCGGAGCAGGGTCGCGCCAGAGCGCTCGTGTCCCGTTTGGCGCACCTGCCCATCCTGACCGTCAGCGACATTGACGATTTTGCGCGAAGTGGCGGCATGATTGGCCTGGTGGAGGCTGAACAGCGCATCCGTTTCGACATCAACTTGGCGACGGCTCGTCAGGCCAATCTTAAGCTAAGTTCCCAACTACTCAAGCTGGCGACCATGGTCGAGTAGAGGGGCAAGGTAACGCAATGAGTCCCTTCAGTAGGCTTTCGCTAAAAAATAAATTGATGGCGGTCATGCTGTTGACCAGCGCGCTGGTGTTGCTGGCAGTTGGAATTGCGCTAGTCATCAACGAGTCGTTTTCTCAACGTAAAACAGCCCAGGCGCAATTGATGACGTTAGCCAGCGTGATCGGTGCCAATGTCGCCTCAGCCTTAGTGTTCAATGATTTGAAAGCCGCCGAGCAAAACCTGATGGCATTACGGGCCAGGCCCGATGTGCCCTACGCCATGATTGACGATCCCCAGGAAAAAATGCTCGCCGAATACCGGGCACCTGGCTTAACCGATGCCCAACGGGAACAAATTCACCAGTGTGAAAAGGAAGTTGAAGAGGGTTATGGAAACGGGGGGCTGAAAAACGGTCAAGTCGTGCTCGGCGGTAGTCCGCTGCCTGGGTTGGGGGGGCGGATGCTGGCGGTCAGAATGCCGATTGAACAAGACGGGCAAGCACTGGGTTATATTGAGATTTATTCAGATTTGCGAGAGCTGAGCGCGAGCTTGCGCCGGTATTATTGGATCATCGCGGGCCTGATGGGGGTTTCGCTGTTGCTGGCGGCTCTGTTGGCGGCGCGGTTGCAGCGGGTGATTTCCGCGCCAATCTTTACGCTGCGCACGGCAATGGGCGAAATCGCTGACACCCGCGATTATGGCGTGCGGGTTCCGCGCACCAGTGAAGATGATCTTGGCGCACTGGTGGATGGTTTCAACGACATGCTGGTGCAAATTCAGCGGCGCGATGCCGATCTGGCTGGCTATAACGCCCGGCTGGAGCAAGAGGTGGCCGCACGCACCGATGAGTTATCCCGCGCTAACGCCGAATTGCATCGTCTGGTGCGAGAATTGAGCCTTGCCAAGGAGCGCGCGGAGGCGATGAGTCAGGCTAAATCCCAGTTCCTGGCCAACATGAGCCACGAAATCCGCACGCCCATGAATGGCATTCTGGGGATGACCGATTTACTGCTGGGCGCTGAGCTACCGACCCGGCAGCGCGAATTTGCCAAGATCATTAAGCAATCCGGAACGACGTTGCTGCGCGTCATCAACGAAGTGCTGGATTTTTCCAAGATTGAGGCCGGTAAGCTGGCTTTGGAGAAAATCGATTTCCCGTTGCGGCCGTTGCTTGAAGAGGCGGTCATGCTGTTTGCAGAGACCGCCCAACGTAAGGGTCTGGAATTTCTGTGCGACTTGCCGACCGAGATGCTTTGGGTGCGGGGCGATCCGGTGCGGGTCCGCCAAATCGCGAGCAATCTGTTAGGCAACGCGATCAAGTTCACCGAGCAAGGCGAGGTGGTGTTGCGCTTGCATGTTCTTGATCGCCAACCGGCCACTTACCAGCTTCGATTAGAGGTGAGCGACACCGGCATCGGGATTCCGGCTTTACAGAAGGAGCGTATTTTTAACGCGTTCGACCAGGCTGATGGCTCAATGACCCGCAAATATGGCGGAACCGGCTTGGGGCTGACCATTGCCAGGCAACTGGCCGAACTGATGAACGGGACTATTTCGGTCGATAGCGTTGAAGGTCAGGGCTCCAGCTTCGCATTCACCCTGCGCCTGGAGCGCGCCCAGACCGCGCCTGCCGAGCCGCAAGAGAGTAAGCAATTTCAGGATATTCGTGCGCTGGTGGTGGACGAAAACGCAACTGGTCGCCAGATTTTGTGTGATTACCTGTTAGCCTGGGGAATGCGTGTGGAACATGTCGCCAACAGCGACCAGGCGTTGAGTCAGCTACGGGATGCCGTTGCCGCTGTCGATCCCTATGGGGTTGCTTTTATAGGCGAGCATCTAGGGGAAGTGAGCGGAACCGATTTGGCCCAGGCGATTCGCTCCGATCCCAGCCTGCACACGACACGGCTATTGCTGCTAAGTCGTCTGGTGGCGCAAAACACGCCGCGTGAAAAAGTCCTTGAAGCCGGTTTTCATCAACAGCTCCATAAACCCGTGTTGAAAGCACAGTTACGGGAGAGCTTGCAGCGCGTTTTAGTCAGTGTAGGCAATGGGTCACTGGCTGGTTTTGAGGCATTAAGCAAAGAGGATACGCGGCCCAATTTGCCGGAGTACCCGAAAAAATGCATCCTGCTGGTGGAGGATAATCCGGTTAATCAGGCCGTTGCTAGCGCTACTCTGGCGCAATTTCATTGTGACGTTGAGATTGCCAATCAGGGTCAGGAAGCGCTGGATATGCTGGCATCCCGATCCTACGACCTCATTTTCATGGACTGCCAGATGCCGGTGATGGATGGTTTTCAGACCACTGAACTAATTCGCGCGCGTGAGCAACAGGCCGCCGCTCAGTCAGGCCAGCCTTTAGAGCGAACGCCCATCGTCGCCTTGACCGCACACGCCATTAGCGGCGACCGTGACCGCTGTTTGCAAGTGGGTATGGACGATTATTTGAGCAAACCGTTTGCGCGTGAGGACCTCATTGCGGTGTTGGATCGTTGGTTGCGGCCAACTCTTGCAAGTCCAGCCGTTGTGACGACGGCTGCCTCACCGGTTGCTACAGGCCCTGCGCAGGTCGAAGCCTCGCTCGCCAGCCTGGATCGGGAGGCACTGAACAAGATTCACGCGCTGGAACGCGGGGGTGCTACGGGTTTGGTCGCTCGCTTGATTGAACTCTATCTAAAAGGCTCACCGCCCCTGCTTGATGCGCTAAAACAGGCCAGCCAGTCAGGCGATTTGGCGGGGTTGGACGCAGCGGCGCATACCTTAAAATCGAGCAGCGCCAATGTGGGGGCGATGAAATTGCGGGCTTTAAGCGCGGAGCTGGAAAGTCAGGCGCGAACGCAGACGGTTACCGATGTCGCTGGGCAGGTTGCAGCGATTGAGCAAGAATTCGCCACTGTCCAGGCGCTTTTGCAGCAAGAACTTAAATCAAGCGGACGATGAGCCATGCCGCATTCTGGGCTGCAGGGTTTGTTGTTGGGTCGCACGGGGATCGCCTCCGCCGACCGTCGTTAGCCCGCGTTTCCGGCAACCGTCGGTGTTGGCACTGGCTGGATTGCTTTCATGCGCGCTCCCAGCGGTGAGATCGACGCTCCTGAACCAAGGCGGTGGGCATAAATAATGGCGTATTCCAGAACCCGCTGCACATAACCGCGCGTTTCCTGATAGGGGATGGTTTCCGCCCAGAGATCGGCTGGCAGGGCGGTGCCAGTCGGCAGCCAGCGTTTTACCTTATTAGGCCCAGCGTTGTAGGCGGCGGTCGCGAGCAGCGGATGGTCTTGCAAATCGCCCAACAGTTTTTGCAGATAGCCCACGCCTAGACGCACGTTGGTGTCTGGCTCCAATAGCCGCTCGGCGATGCGTTCGCTGGAATCCTGCACCAGTTTCGCCACCTCCTGAGCGGTGGCGGGTAGCATCTGCATCAGGCCCACAGCGCCAACGGGAGAGCGGGCGGTGGCGCGGAAACTGCTTTCCTGACGGATAATCCCGTAGACCCAGGCCGGATCCAGCGCGCGATGATGGGCGTTGGCGAGGATCTGCTCACGGTAGGCGAGTGGAAACCGTACCTCCAGATCATCCCAGGCGTTAGCGCGAGCCATCGTCGCGATGGCCTGCGAATGCCACTCCCAGCGGTGTGCCAGCAAAGCGGCGCGTTGCAAGTCTGCCCGCTCAAGTCCACGCAGGGTTTGTCGCCACTCGACCTCGGCTTCTGGTTCTCGACCCAGAATGTAGAGTTCCCGCGCCCGTTGCAGGCCAGGCGATGCGGCCAGCAATGCCTCCAGTTCTGTGGCGGCCGGCGTTAGCGGCGTGGCGGTGAGGGTGTAAGGCACGCCGATGCGTTCAGCGGCCAGGAAGCCGTGATAATCCCGCTGTTGGGCGACGGTTTGATACAGTCGGTGAGCTTCCTCGGTACGGCCCAACAACTCCAATACCCGGCCACGCCAATAGTGCCAGCGCGGACTTGCTTGTTCCACTGGCGCTAACTGATCCAGCCAATGCAAGGCGGCGGTCCAATCGCCCTGCCGCAGACAAACCCGGATTCGCCATTCGCGCACGGCGCTATCTACCGCCTGGGCCGGAACGACGCTTAAGCGTGCCAGTGCGCTTGGATGGTAGTCGGTGGCGATGCGCACAGCCAAATCCCGTTCCGTCGCAGCCCAGTGTGCGACAAGCGTTGGGTAGCGTTCTTTGAAGGTATCGAGCGCTGACATCGCCGCAAGCACATTCTGCTTGCCCCACCATTGCAAAGTCGCCGCGATCAACGGTCCGACGCGTTCATCATCCTTGGGCAGACGGGCGGGATCCAGCACCAATGGGGGATCAGCGGCCATAGCCAGCCAGGCATCCGCCAATGCTTGATCGGCAGCCGGTAACTCCAGCCGCAAAGCCCGTCCCAGGCTCACATTGCGTTGGCTCATTGCCAGGCTAAACCGCTGCCAGAGCGCCGTTGGCGTGGGTTCGCCTCGCAATCGCCAGGCGGCGATCACCGGATCACAGGCCGTCGGTAGCGAACTGCCACGCAGCCAGATCAGGCCGAAATGCCGTAGGGCCTCATCAGCCTGACCGGTGGCCAGGAGCGCTTGTCGACGCCAACACTCGAAGGTGGGGTCAGTGGATGGAGTGGCGTCATGCAGGTAGTCAGTCCAACGGCTGGCACGGGCCAACTGCCGCAGCCAGGCATTCTGCAAAGCACCGGCTAAAGGCGTGGCTGCATACTGCTGTAGGAAATCCCGGACTTCGACCGTCGGCCATTCCGTCAGTCGGCGGGATAAATCGCGATAGCGTAGATAAGGGTACAGCGGGTAAGACTTAAGATCGGTGTAATCGACCTTATCGCCGCTTAACAGCGACTGATCGATGGCCTGAAAGCGTTCGCGCCAACTTTGCGGGGATTTGGCCGCTCCACTGTCGCCCGAAATCAGGGCGACGCAGAGCAAAGCAGGAATCACACGCCAATACCGAGCGGAGTTACGCCCGCCGTGTGATTCCGCAACAGCGTTTAGATAGTGAGCGCCACGCACAGAGCGGCGAGCCAACCTGTCCCTGGCGACGAGCCGAGGGTCATTTGTCGTTGCCCGCGAACAGCGGCGTTGTCGTAGCGGCGGCAGAAGCCACCGATTGGCTGGGTCTGGACGAATAGATCACCGGGGGGCGAGCTTTTCTGCTTGGCATCCCACCGCTATTTCCGATGATGATCCGGGTGCCCGTTGGCGTCAGATAGGTGCTGGGGATGGTGGCTGATCCGGTGTTGGATCGGGAAGCGATAGAGCGTGGGGTAAGGACAGTGACGCCACCGCTGCGGCTTGCGTAACTGGAAGGAGCGCCGGTATAGCCGCTGCCATAAACGCGTGGGTTAGCCACCAGCGGGGTACTCGCACTGGCGTTATAAAACATGCCCCCTTTGTACTGATCGTAAAAACCCAAAACGCGGGTCACGTAGGTGCGGGTTTCCGAGTAGGGCGGGATCTGGTTGCCGTATTTTTGCACGGCACCCTCGCCAGCATTATAAGCAGCGACGGCCAGGCGCGTATCGTTGAAATGATCAAGCAGCCAGCGCAGGTAACGAGCGCCGCCTTGCATATTGGAGATCGGGTCATAGGGGTTGCCGACCCCAAACCGGTTGGCAGTACCAGGCATCAGTTGCATCAGCCCCATGGCCCCCTTAGGGGATACCGCCCAGGGATTGTAGGACGATTCGGCGCTAATGACCGCATGGAGTAGCGCTGGATCAAGCCGGTATTGCGCGGCGATCCGGGCAACATCACCGGAAAAGCGCTGGCGGTTTTGCTCGTTGACCCGGCGTCGGGGCGTAGCGCTCACCCGCGGGTAGGAAGGCTGGCCGCTCCAGGCACCGGGTCGATAACCGGTATAGGAGCTATACAAATTGCTTGGAGCAAAACTGGAGGATTGCGGAGCAGGGGCGCGGTAGGCTGGGGTTCGCATGACCAGCTTATAACGGTTATCGTTAGGAACGTTGCTTAAGTGCCGTATGCCATTGCTGTCGACGAAGGCATAAATATCTGCATGAACGGGTCCGGAAAACAGGAAAACTGCTGGAATTAGACTAGCCAATAGCCGCCGCTTCATCTATTTCTCCTATTCTTATTGACAAGCTGGGCGCGTCGTTGATGGTCTGGCGACCATTTTGACCCCCGCTAAAGAGCCGAGCGTCTGTCGGTTGATGCAATTAGATTAACACAATCTCTAGGATTGCAACCCCGTGTGCAGACCAACCCGGAACCACTGACCCGGCAATGGCAAAAAAACGGCTTGAAAAAGATAGTAAAATTAATTTTCAGAGCGACCGGTAAATCGGCGCAGCCTATCGTTTACTTCCAGCGCGAGCGAGATACTCATGTTCCGGACCGCCGAACTGAAACGCAAGTTGCCTAAAGAGCATTATCATCAACAGGTCCCTCAGTTACGCGAAGATCTGCTCATGATGCAGATGGAGCTGCGCACCGCCGCTTTCCCGGTCATCGTGGTGTTTGCCGGGGTGGATGGGGCCGGTAAGAGTGAAACAGTGAATCAGTTGCATGAGTGGCTCGATTCGCGCTGGTTGGTGACGCGCGCTTATGGCGAGCCGTCCGATGAGGAACGCGACCGCCCCGAATACTGGCGTTTCTGGCGCCAACTGCCGGCTCAGGGGCGAATCGGTTTGTTTTTAAGCGCCTGGTATTCAGCGCCCATTCTTGATCGGGTTTATGGCCGCACCAGCGTAGCCGAATTTGATAGCCGTTTAGAGCGGATCAAGGCATTTGAAAAAACCCTGGCCGACGATGGTGCCTTGATTTTGAAATTTTGGATGCACCTGTCCAAGGAAGCCCAGAAAGATCGCTTGCGCAAACTGGAAAAGAACCCGCTGGAAAACTGGCGAGTCTCCAAGCGGGATTGGCAGCATTGGGAAATGTACGAGCAGTTTGTCGTCGCTGCTGAACGCACCATCATGAAGACCAGTACCGGCCAGGCCCCCTGGAAAATCATCGAAGGTTACGACGAACGCTATCGCAGCACGGCGGTAGCGACGGTCATCCGCGACGCGATTCGGTTTCGCCTCAATGAAACGGATCAGTCATCCGGCGGCAATGGCGCTCGCTCGAAAGCGCTGACGCCCACTGCTGATCATCCGCCGGCCGTGACGATCCTGTCACGGCTGGATATGGGCCAGACCTTGGAAAAGGCGGATTACGACGCCAGCCTGCGACGCTATCAGGCCAGGCTAAACCAGCTTCAGCGGATGGCGCGTGAGCATAAGCGCTCGACGATTCTGGTATTCGAGGGGTGGGACGCCGCCGGTAAGGGCGGCAGCATTCGCCGGATTACCGCCGCGCTGGATGCTCGCGACTATCAAGTGATCCAGATTGCCGCGCCGACCGATGAAGAAGCGGCCCACAATTATCTCTGGCGGTTTTGGCGTCATATTCCGCGCGCGGGTCGCGTCACGATTTATGACCGGAGCTGGTATGGGCGGGTGTTGGTCGAGCGGGTTGAAGGCTTTGCCCGCCCCCGTGAATGGCAGCGCGCTTATGCCGAAATCAACGATTTCGAAGCCCAATTAGTCGAGCATGGCATCGTATTGGTGAAATTCTGGCTGCATATTACCCCGGAGGAGCAATTGCGCCGGTTCAAGGAACGCGAGCAGATCCCCTACAAGGCGTGGAAATTGACCGAGGAAGATTGGCGTAATCGTGAGCGTTGGGCCGAGTACGAGGTGGCGGTCAACGATATGGTCGAACACACCAGCACCCAGCAGGAACCCTGGACCCTGGTCGAGGCGAACGATAAGCGTTACGCGCGGATCAAAGTGCTGCGTACCCTGTGCGAGCGTCTGGAAGCGGCGCTTGCCGGAATCTCCAACCACAAGGCGGCGAAAATCGCCAAGGGATGAGCAGGATCATGGCCGAAGAGACGGCAATCGTATCGAGTCATAGCGATCATAGCGAAACCGCCGCGCGGGCGACGGAAACCAAAGTCGGCACCCGCAAGCGCGCCAGTGAGGCACCGCCTGCGGAGGTGAACCTCCAGCCGGAAGCGGAACTCGATCTGGACGCGCCGGAGTGGTATCTAAACCGCGAGCTGACTTGGCTGGCGTTTAACCGCCGGGTGCTGCGCGAGGCCCAGGATGAGCGAGTTCCGCTGTTGGAACGGGTCAAGTTTCTGGCTATCGTCAGCGCTAATCTTGATGAATTTTTTATGAAGCGCATCGGCGGACTTAAGCAGCAAATCGGCGCACGGGTGCGAGAGTTGACCGTGGATGGCCGCAGCCCGGAACAGCAATTGCGCGAATGTCTGGCGGTGGTACGCGATATTGTTGATCAGCAACGACAACTGGCGTTGGAAATACACGCCTTGCTGACAGCACAGGGGATTCAGTTACGCGCCCACCATTCGCTGACCGAGACCCAGCGTGAACAGATGCGCGACTATTATCTGCGCAATATCTTTCCACTGGTCACCCCGCAGACGATGGACCCGGCGCATCCCTTCCCGTTTATTTCCAATTTGTCGCTCAATTTATTGGTGACGGTGCGCTACGCCGACGACGAGTCAAGCGGCCTGGCGCGGATCAAAGTACCGGTGGGGTCTGGAATTCCGCGCTTTCTCAAGGTGGGCGAGGAAGAACTCTATGTCCCCCTGGAGGATGTGGTCGCCAATAATCTCGACCTGCTGTTCCCCGGTATGGTGGTGGAAGCCTGCGAGCTGTTCCGCGTTACCCGCAACGCCATCGCCGAGCGGGCCGAGGATCAGGCCGATGACATGTTATTGATGATCGAATCGGAACTGCGTGAGCGCCGTTTCGCACCGATTGTGCGCCTGGAAGTCGATAAGGACATGGACCCGGTACATCGGGGAATGCTGGCCGCTGAACTTGGTCTGGATGAGGCCAACGAGGTGTTCGAAGTCGATGGGATGATGGCGTTGCGCGATCTGTTCCAGATTGTCGCTATCAACCGGCCGGAGTTGCACGATCCTTCCCATCACCCGCTCGATCATCCCAAGCTCAGCGACAAACGCAACATTTTCCATATCATTCGCGAGACCGGGCCGATTTTGTTGCAACACCCTTATGAATCTTTCGTCACCTCGGTCGAACGCTTTGTCCTGGAAGCTAGCGATGACCCGAAGGTGCTGGCGATCAAGATGACGCTGTATCGCACCTCGGCCGATTCCAAGATCATTCAGTATCTAATCGACGCCGCCCAGGATGGTAAACAGGTCACGGTCGTTGTGGAGCTGAAAGCGCGCTTTGATGAAGCGGCTAATATTCGCTGGGCTAACCGACTGGAAGAAGCCGGGATTCATGTGACTTACGGCGTGGTGGGGCTGAAAACCCATAGCAAGGTGATTTTGGTGGTACGGCGTGATTTCAACGGCCTGCGCCGCTATGCCCATATCGGCACCGGCAACTATCACGCCGGCACCGCTCGTTTGTATAGTGATTTGGGTTTGTTGACCTGCGATCCACTGCTTGGCGAGGATCTGACGGAGTTATTCAATTATCTGACCACGGGTTACGTGCCCAAGCGTAACTACCGCAAGCTGCTGCCCGCACCCAAGGTGCTTAAACCGGCGTTACTGGCCAAGATTGACCGCGAGATCCATCATGCCAGGGCCGGGAAGCAGGCGCGGATTCAATTTAAGATGAATGCGCTGGAAGATAAGGAGATCACCGCCGCGCTTTATCAGGCATCGCGCGCTGGGGTAATGATTGATTTGATTGTGCGGGATACCTGCCGCCTGCGCCCCGGCGTTGCAGGTTTGTCGGAAAATGTCCGGGTCATCAGCATCGTCGGGCGATTTCTGGAGCATACCCGGATTTTCTACTTCTATAACAACGGCAACGAGGAATACTTCATCGGCTCGGCTGATTGCATGAAGCGTAATCTGGAGAGTCGGGTTGAAGTGGTCGCACCCGTCGATACCCCGGAGTTACGCCTGGAGTTGCGCCAGATTCTTGATGCGCAACTGGCTGATCGCCGTTCAGCGTGGGACATGCAAGCGGATGGCAGTTACGTCCAGCGCACGCCCAATGAACACGAGGATGCGCGTAGCTGCCAGCAGCAATTGATCGACCTGGCTGAGCGACGCCAGAAAGAGGCGCTGCGTTTGAAGAAGCGGAAACCCAAAGGCATCGCCCGCCGCCTCGCCAATTGAGGGCAAGCTGGGCCTCTGGCCGTTATCCAGGCGACCACAGAATTCGAACCATCAGGCAACTTACTGGCGAAATTTACATGAAACAGGGTCAGTTTTTAGGCGATGTCAGTCCTAAAGAAGCGTGGGATGCGTTGCAAAACCATCCAGAAACGATGCTCGTCGATGTCCGTACCCGAGCCGAATGGGCTTATGTCGGTGGCCCCGACTTAACGGGCCTGCGTAAGCCGTTGATTCAAATCGAGTGGCTGATGTTTCCGACCATGGCATTGAACCCGCAATTTGTTGAAGAACTGCAAGCTCATGGCCTAAAACCTGGGCCGCCGCTTTATCTGATCTGCCGCAGCGGCGCGCGTTCCCGTCAGGCCGCTGAACTCCTGGCCCAGTACGGTTATGCCACTTATAACGTGGCCGATGGTTTTGAAGGCCACCTTGATCAGGATGGCCACCGTGGGGTCGGCGGCTGGCGGGCTGAAAACCTGCCGTGGCGACAGGGTTGATACGGTTGATAGCCCGATTTTTTCCCCATTCAAGCAATGGCCGATAACGCTAAAGTTTCAGCATCGCCGAACTCCTATGAACTCAAAGACCATCATTCCCGTTAAGGCCAGTCCGCTGGAATTTGCTGTTGACACGACGGCAGAAGATGCATTCGTTAGCATCATCAGCGCCTGCTTAAACCATGCTCAGGCCAATCTAGGGGCCGTGCTGGATGGACAGATGGAAGGGGTCCATCAGATGCGGGTTGGCTTTCGCCGATTGCGTTCCGGTTTGAAACTGTTTCGACCGCTCATTCCCCGTGAGGCTAGTCAGATTTTGGTGGAAGAGATTCGCTGGCTCAACGGATTGTTGGGACCCGCGCGCGACTGGGATGTGTTTTTGTATGAAGGTCTCGCCCCCTTGTTCGATTATTTTCCGCGTAAACGCGGTTTGCATTTATTCAGAGTTAAGGCCGAAGCCATCCGGCAAACCCATTACCGACTTTTGCGGGCGGCGTTGGTTGAGCCGCGCTATGCAGCCATCGGTGAGCATTCCGCCGCTTGGCTGGCGCAGCGCGACTGGCGTGGTGAGATCAGTGACCGGGAAGAGAAACGCCTGGCCGAACCGATTGCGCGCTTTGCCACCCCTTTGTTGGAAAAAGATCATCGGCGGGTGGTGAAACGGGGAGAGGCGTTTGCCCACGCAACCCCAGAACAGCGCCATGCCTTGCGCATCCGCATCAAGGAAATCCGCTACGCGCTCGATTTTTTTGCCAGCCTGTATCCGGCCAGCGTGGTTAAACCCTATCTGGCCAGTTTGGCGAAATTACAGGACTGTCTGGGCGTCATGAACGATATTTCGGTGGCTCATCGCCTGCTGGATGAAGCGGGTGCGGGCGCAGAATCAGCGGCGCGCCAGTTAATCGATGGTTGGTACGGTTGTCGCTATGATGTCTACCAGGGCTTGTTTCCCGATGCCTGGCAGCGCTTCACCGCGTGCGAGCGGCCTTGGAAAGAATGAACGGGACTTGCGCGGTAGCGGCTACACTCATAGTAACCCGCCCGATCAGTCTCGCCTAAAGGAGATGGCATGTCCAACCTGACCCTGACTGAGCAGTTGACCGAATTGATCGCCGCTAAAGCGATCCTCCCAACCGATCTGGAACGCGCTGCCCTGTTAACCCTTGATGCAATCGCCAACGCGCTGGCGGGACGCGCTACCGAACCCGGCGCGATCCTGGTTCGTTGGGCTGGGGCAACACCCGATACCGATGCCGCGCGCCGGGCCTTTTTGTGGGGTGCGTTGACCCACATCCTGGAAACCGACGATCTGCATCGATCCTCCGTGGTGCATCCCGGCTGCGTGGTGGTCCCAGCGGCCTGGTCGGTGGCGCGGCGTGAGAGTTTGCGCGGTCACGCCATGCTTAAAGCGGTGTTGTGGGGATTCGAGGCCACCACGCGGGTCGGCATGGCGGTCGGGCCGTCTCATTACCGGATTTGGCACAATACCGCCACTTGCGGGCCGTATGGGTCTGCGATGGCGGTAGCGGCGCTGTTGCATCTTGAACCTGCCCAGATCGTCCATGCGCTGGGCAACGCCGGTACCCAATCCTCTGGTCTTTGGCAGTTTCTGGAAGCCGGGACAATGACCAAGCATCTGCATGCAGGTCGTGCCGCCGAAGCGGGCTTACTGGCGGCTGATCTGGCACGTTTTGGCTTTACCGGACCGCCGACGATTCTGGAGGGGGCCAAGGGGTGGTTCGCCGCCACCTGTCCCGACGCCGATCCAGAGGCGGTCACGCGCGATCCGTCTGGGCCTTGGCAGCTATTGCAGACCTCCATTAAGCCTTGGCCTTCATGCCGACATACCCACCCAGCCATTGACGCCGCTTTTGAACTACGCCCGCAACTGACCCCTGGCGATGTCGAAAAAGTTGAAGTCGAAACCTACCCGGCCGCTTTGGAGGTTTGCGACCGTCCATTGCCCGCTAGCGAATACGAGGCCAAATTTTCACTCCAGCACTGCGTGGCAGCCGGGCTGACGCTGGAGAATGTGAATTTTTCCGCTTTTACCGAGACAGCTCGCGCTCAATTAGCGGATCTGCGCGGGCGAGTATTGATTCGGGTCGCTGAACCGTATGCCTCCGCCTATCCGCGCGCCTGGGGCAGCGCGGTGACTGTCACGCTGCAAGATGGACGACATCTGACGGCGCGGCGTACCCATGCCAAGGGCGATCCAGAGGCGGCTGTATCGCCAGTGGAACTGATCGCCAAGGCGCGGATGCTGATGACGTATGGCGGCGTACGTGATCCGGATCGGCTGATTGATGACATCCTGGCCTTGTCCGATGACTCGCCCTTACCGGATTTGCCGTGTAAGCACGGCTAAATTTACGGCAATGCAGCAAAAAAAGTGATTTTAACCTATTGTTTATACAACAGAATGTTGTTTTTTGCCGAAAAACAACGAAAATCGGTATCATTTGGCAGATTTTTTTGGTATGATGGCTTTTGTGCGGTGGGCATTTCTTCTCCTCAGTCCATCGCACATCCTCCTTTGGTGGTTTTTGGCCGGATTTCCTAATCCGGCCTTTTTTTTGGCATTTTCTGCCACTTGCGGCGGCAGGGCTGACGTGACCATCAAAAAACCCCGCATTCGCGGGGTTTGGCTCAAGCCGAAGCTGGCAGCCGACTGAGTTAATCGTCGCTGGACATGATGCCCAGGATTTGCAACAGATTAACGAACAGATTGAACAGGGTGATGTACAGGCTGACGGTCGCCATGATGTAGTTGGTTTCCCCGCCATGAATGATCTCGCTGGTTTGCCAAAGGATCATGCCCGCCATCAGGAAAATGACGATCGCCGAAACGGCCAAAGCCAGGGTCGGTATGTTAAACAGCATCGCCCCGATACTGGCCAGGAAAGCGACTAGCATACCCACCATCAGGAAAGCGCCCATAAAGCTGAAATCCTTGCGGCTAACCACAGCATACGCAGATAGCCCCAGGAAGATCGCGCCGGTACCGGCCAGGGCGGTCATCACCAGTTCCGACCCATTAGGCAGCTTCAGATAGAGATTAAGCAGCGGGCCAAGCGTATAGCCCAAAAAGCCGGTCAAAGCGAAGACCGCCGCCAGTCCCCAGGCGCTATCGCGCAGCCGGGTAACGACAAACAACAACCCAAAATAACCGCCCAGCGTCACTAACCAGTGCAGCGGCGGCGCATTCATGGTCATGGCGATGCCAGCAGTCAGCGCGCTGAACAGCAACGTCATCGACAACAGCAGGTAGGTGTTGCGTAAAACCCTGTTACCGAGCGCCGGTCGATCAACGCTAAGCGTAATCGGCGCTTTGGCCAATAAATCGTCTCTTTGGACCATCGTGGGAAAACCTCCTGAGATTGGAAAACTGCTTATATTGACCTTTGCCGAGCGCGAAGGGTTCACACTCTAGTGAGAAGAGTTGCTTTACTGGAAACTCATCAAGAGTTCCGATGATATAGGGATTGCTGGCTCTTTTTCAAAGTGTGGCGGTCAAATAAAAATGTGCTAACGGGGTTTGATGGCCGCTTTGCTGATAAAAACCATCAAACGACCCACTGCTGTCAAGCTGGACTCGCTAGGCCAAATATGTTACATCCGTTAGAAGCTGTTTCGATACGATCGGCGCTATCGGCCAGGGTTGTTGTGTCGTGTCCGATCCGGATGGCAGCGGGTGATGGGCAGCAAAATACGCAGATTATAGGCAAGTAGCCCCAGGAGATGGGCATAACGCTCGGATGCGGGTGATATTGAGTGATGATCGGGAGGGTAGTCGTGGTAAGCGGGCAAGAACCTCAGGGAAAGATTCTGGTGGTGGACGATGATCGGCTCATCCGGACTACCATCAGCGGTATGCTGGAGCATGAAAGCTTCGCCGTGGTCGAAGCGGAAAGCGGCGAGATCGCGTTGACCCTCTTTCAGGAACAACCCTTCGATCTGGTGTTGCTGGATGTCTTGATGCCGGGGATGGATGGTTTTACCACGTGTGCGCGTCTGCGCGACACGCCAGTCGGCCGCACAGCGCCTATTGTCATGATCACTGGTCTGGATGACGAGTCATCGATTCGGCGCGCCTACGGGGCGGGGGCGACCGATTTCATCACCAAACCCCTCAACGCCTTTATTCTCGTCCATCGGGTCCGTTATATTCTCCGAGCGACTGCCGCCATGCGGGAACTGGCCTGGCGAGTCGATTTCCAGCGGGTGCTGATCGAAACCCTCCCGGTCCCCTTTGTGGTGGAAGATACCCAGGGACTTTGCCTGATGGCCAATCCGGCATATACGGCCCTGCAAGCGGAGGATCTTGCGAGCGCTACTGACGCTTCGCAGACTGAAACCCGTTACTGCGTACCGCAACCCGCTTCTGCCGACGAGGCCAGCGTAGGTCCTAAGGGGCAACGGATTTACGAGGCGGAAATTCCGGTCATCGGCAAGGAGCCAAGATCAATGATCGTTCATCAGGCGATGTTCACGCCCCCGGTGACCGGTGAAACCGGGGTGATCAGCGTGCTGATCGACATCACCGAACGCAAGAAGAACGAGGAAAATCTGCGGTTGGCCGAAACCGTTTTTCAAAACGCCGCCGACGCTATTATGGTGACCAGCGCCACCGGAATCATCAAATCGGTCAATCCGGCTTTTAGCACCATCACCGGTTACAGTCGGGAAGAAGTACTCGGCCTGACGCCGCGCCTGCTGCGCTCTGGTCGCCACGACAATCAGTTTTACGCCGCGTTCTGGGCCAGCTTGCGTCAGTATGGCAAATGGTCGGGCGAGCTGTGGCAGCGACGCAAGAACGGCGAGATTTATCCGGTCTGGGAAACCGTAGCGGCCGTGCGCTCTCCCAAGGGGCGCGCGGTCGAGTACGTCGCTTTTTTCAATGACATCACCGCACGCAAACAAGCTGAGCAAGAGATTTTCTACCGCGCCAATTACGATCCATTAACCGGCTTGCCCAACCGCAGCTTGCTCCATGAACGCCTGGAGCAGGCGCTTAAACAAGCCCGCCGCTATGATCGCCACGTTGCCCTGATGTTCGCCGATCTGGATCGCTTCAAGCAGGTCAATGATACGCTCGGACACAGCTTCGGCGATCAGCTACTAGGCCAGGCCGCGCTACGGCTGGAGGCTTGCGTGCGCGATACCGACACCGTAGCCCGCCAGGGTGGCGATGAGTTCGTCGTAGTGCTGCCCAATGTGCTTGAAGAGCGTGATGCGGGTGTCGTGGCCGAGAAAATCATCTCCCGGCTGCGGGAGCCGTTCGATTTAGGGGGCAATATCGTCCACATTGGCGTTAGTATCGGCGTCTCGCTTTATCCCGGCCATGGGGAGAATTCGGAGGACTTGGTACGCCATGCCGATCTGGCGATGTACCAGGCCAAGCTGGCTGGGCGTAATACCTATCGGGTGTATGAACCCGCGATGGCCGATGAGCTGAACCGGCAGTTGATGCTGGAAACCGATTTACGAAGCGCGCTGGAAAGAAATGAACTGGAGCTGCATTTTCAACCGATCTTTAAAGTTGAAGACAAGAGTCTGGTCCGGGCCGAAGCGCTGCTGCGTTGGTTCCATCCACGGCGCGGGCCGGTGGCACCGGGCGAATTCATCCCTCTGGCCGAGGAAACCGGTCTAATCCGGGATCTCGGTCTTTGGGTGTTCGAGCGCGCCTGTCAAACCCTCGAAAAGTGGCATAAAGTGGGTTTGAATATTCCGCTGGCCATCAATCTGACCGGTTCTCAGGTATTTCGGGGTTTATCGCTGGAGGTCGTTGCCGCCATGCTGGAGCGCTATCGCCTGGCCCCGGAGTCGTTGGTGTTCGAAATTGCCGAAGGGGTGCTTCTGGCGGATAGCCCCCAAGCCCGGCAATGGCTTAAAAGCATCCGCCAACTGGGTATCTGTCTGGATCTTGATGATTTTGGCACCGGCTATTCTTCTTTATCCTGCCTTAAGCGTTTTCCGATTGATCGGGTCAAGATTGATCTTTCCTTCGTGCGCGATATGGTGCTGGATTTGGATGATCGGGCGCTGGTCGAGGCGATTTTGGCCTTGAGCCGCAGCTTGCGACTGGAAGTGGTGGCGGAAGGCGTAGAAACCCAGGAGCAATTCGACTTGCTACGTGGCCTGGGCTGCGGGTACGCTCAGGGCTACTACTTTTCCCATCCGGTCTCGGCCGACGCCTTCGTCCAGGTCGCTCGTTCTTTGGGCGCTCTTCAGTAGCCACCCGCTTTTCCCTCATGAGCGTTGCCGTTGTCGCGGAGAAACCTGCGGTCGCCCGCGACATCGCCAAGGTACTCGGCGCTCGCCAACGCGGTGCGGGTTTTCTTTACGGCAATGGTTACGTCGTTACCTGGGCGGTTGGCCATCTGGTGCGGCTGGCTGAGCCGCACGAAATCGATCCTAACTGGAAACGCTGGCGTCGTGACTTGTTGCCGATGTTGCCGGAACGCTGGCCGCTGATCGTAGGCGATGCCACCCGCGAGCAGTTTGAGGCGGTCCGCCGCATTCTCAACGACGAGACGGTCGAGCGCGTCATCTGTGCTACGGACGCAGGTCGCGAGGGCGAACTGATCTTCCGTTATCTTTACGAGGCCGCCCACTGTCGTAAGCCGTTTAGCCGACTTTGGGTGTCGTCGCTGACGCCGGATGCCATCCAACAGGGTTTTCAAAACCTGCGCGATGGGCGCGACCTGAATTCGCTAGCCGCTGCTGCCCGGGGGCGCAGCCAGGCGGATTGGCTGGTGGGCATGAACCTGTCGCGCGCCTATACCCTGGCGTGTGGCGGCCCGGATCAAGGCACTTTGTCAGTCGGTCGGGTGCAAACGCCAACCCTGGCGATGGTGGTGGAACGGGATTTAGCCATCCGCGCCTTTGTGCCTGAGGACTACCAGGAGGTCATCGCCGTGTTCGGCCCGTGCGTACCGTCGGCGGGATTGGGCGCGGAAACCGCCCGCGCCGAACTAGACCAGCCAACGGTTTTACCGCCAGCCGAGGATACCGGAAGCTATCGGGGAGTCTGGTTTCGGGGTGAAAAGCCCGACGCAAAAGCCAAGCGCCTGTCTGCTGATGGGCTGGAAGCGGCCCAGATCGTCGCCCGCGCCCAGCAAGGGCAAGCCGTTATTGAATCCTGCACCGCCGAAACGCGCCGATCACCGCCACCGCTGCTCTACGATCTAACCGAGCTACAGCGTCACGCCAATCGGCTGTATGGTTTCAGCGCGCAGACCACGCTTGATCTGGCCCAAAAGCTTTACGAACAGCATAAGTTGCTTAGCTATCCGCGCACTGACAGTCGTCACCTGTCGACAGCGGTGGCGGCGACTCTAGGGGCGGTCGTCGCGGCGATTGCCGAACCTTTTCGAGCGCTGCTGGCACCTGGGACCGGTCAGCGCCCATTAACAGGTCGGTTCGTCGATGACAGCGCGGTGACCGATCATCACGCGATTATACCGACCGCTCTGCAAGCCCGTAGTCCGCTCACCAGCGACGAACGCAAGATCTACTACCTGGTTTGTCGCCGATTGCTGATGGCCTGGCATGAGGAACACATTTGGGCCGTCACCACGCTGATTACCGCCATCACCTCTGTGGAAAACGCTCCTTCAGCGATTATCGACCGCTACCACAGCAGTGGTACGGCCGTCGTCCAGCCTGGCTGGAAAATCCTGGAGATCAATCCCGAACCACGGGCACCGCGTGCAACTTCCCGTACTGGAGATGGTGCGAAGCGACGGGGATCCCAGCCGCCAACTGACGCCGGGTCGGTGGTCGATGACGGCATCGACCAGCGTTTGCCGCCGGGGTTAATAGCCGGTCAGCCCCGACAGGTTGTCGATGCGCACGCTGCAATCAAGCGAACCCGACCGCCACCGCGTTTGACTGAAGCGGCCTTATTAACGGCGATGGAAACCGCCGGTCGAGCGCTGGAGGATAAGGAGCTATCGGCGGCGCTGAAGGAGCGGGGGCTTGGCACCCCGGCGACCCGCGCCGATACCATCGAAACCTTGCTCAAGCGCGGCTATCTGACCCGCGATGGCAAGACGTTAAGCGCTACTGAACGCGGTATCGGCTTGATTGAAGCGGTGCAACCGCCCATTAAAAGCCCGGCGCTGACCGGTGAGTGGGAGGCGCACCTGAAACGAGTCCAGCGCGGCGAAGCCGGTCTGGCCGATTTTATGGCAGCGATTACCGTCTATGTGCGTGAGGCGGTGGCCGGCGCGTTAGCGAGCGCTCAGCCGCCGCTGCCTGCGCCGGTCAAGGTCAGCGTTCCATTGGGCGAAGTGGCCCGCGCGCCGGTGCCGGTTGATCAGTTAGCGGAACTGTTGCGCTCGGTGTTCCGGTTGCCAGGCTTTCGGCCCTATCAGGAGCAGGTGTGCCGGACGGTCATGGCCAGTCAGGATGTCTTGCTGGTTATGCCGACTGGAGCCGGTAAGTCACTGTGTTTTCAACTACCGGGGCTGGCCCGCGCTGGAACCACGCTGGTGATTTCGCCGCTGATTGCCTTGATGGAAGATCAAGTTGCCAAACTCGCTGAGCTGGGTTTGCGCGCTGAGCGGATTCATTCCGGTCGTGACCGGGCGGTTTCCCGCCAGGTCTGCGCTGAGTATTTACAGGGGCGACTGGATTATCTGTTCATCGCGCCGGAGCGGCTTGGCGTAGCCGGTTTCCCGGAGATGCTGGCCAAGCGCCAACCTACCCTGGTCGCGGTGGATGAAGCTCACTGTATTTCCCAGTGGGGCCACGATTTTCGGCCAGATTATCGGATGTTGGGTCGCTATTTGCCGCTGTTGCGACCGGCACCGGTCATCGCGCTGACCGCCACGGCGACGGTTCAGGTGCAAGACGATATTGTCCGCCAACTCGGTATGGAGACCGCGACGCGCTATATCCACGGGTTTCGCCGACCGAATTTAGCGGTGGAGGCGTTGGAGGTGCGGGTACCGGATCGCTGCGCTTCGGTGCAACGCCTATTGGCCGATCCAGCCCGGCGGCCGGCGATCATTTATGCACCGACCCGTAAGGATACCGAAGCGCTCGCTTTGGCGCTGGCGGATGAATTCCCCGTTGCGGCTTATCATGCCGGCATGGGCGCACCGGAGCGTGACCGTGTGCAAAGCCTGTTCAATACGGGCGAATTGTCAGTCATCGTTGCGACCATCGCCTTTGGCATGGGCATCGACAAACCGGATATCCGTACCGTGGTCCATGTGGCGCTGCCGGGCAGTATCGAGGGTTATTATCAGGAGATCGGCCGGGCGGGGCGCGATGGCCAGCCGGCGCGGGCGGTGTTGTTTTACTCCTACGCTGACTTGCGGACTCACGAGTGGTTTCAGCGGCGCGACTATCCTGAGCCTGAGCAATTGGCGGCGATTTTTGAGCGACTGAGTTTAGCGCCGCAGCCCAAGCTGGCGCTGTGGGATCAATTAGGAATGGATCTGGATGAGTTTGAGACTGCGCTGGAAAAATTGCGGGTGCATGGTGGAGTCTGGCGTGATGCGGAGGGCTATCTCACCCGTGGCGCTAGCGACTGGCTGACGCCTTACCAGCGGCAACGGGCGCATAAGATGGCGGAGTTACGGCAGATTCTGGATTTTGCTGACAAGGCGACCGGGTGCCGGATGGTGCGATTGGTTCAGCATTTCGGCGACCGCGACGATGATCAGCCTTGCGGGATTTGTGACGTGTGCGCGCCGCAGGCCACGCTGGCGCGGCGCTCGCGGCCACTGATGGCGGCCGAATCGCAATTGGCCTTACACGTGCTGGATGCGTTGCGCTCGCGCGATGGCTTGACGATCCGTCAACTGTATGAACAAATCGCCGCCAGCACGGTTGATCGGCGCTCGTTCGAACGGTTGTTGGAAGCCCTAGCCGCTGCCGGGCTGGTGGCGACGCAGCAAGATGCTTTCAATCGCGACGGTAAAGTGATCACGTTTTGGCGGGTTTATCTCACCGCGACCGGCCGTACTGGCGGCATCGGTGCAGTAGGTGCAGCCCGATTGCTGGCGCAAACTGCTCCAGCGCCGACTATGCGCAAGCGGCCTGGCAAAAAACGGTTTTAGCGCGCCGACTTGACCGGTTGAAGGGTCACATAGGGCCAACGCCCTCCAATGGCCCAGCGCTTAAATCGACTCAGAGCGTGAGTTTGATGCCTGATCGCTCGATGCCAGCTTGGCGCGCGCCCGACGGGCAGCCGCCAAACGCGCCTGCAAAGCCGTTTGGACCAGAATGGTCAGCGCGGCGTAATCCTGATTGTTGAGCAGCCGCGTGAGCTTGGCGGCGATGGCGGGTTTGGCCGGTTGAACTTCCTCAATCAGCGTATGCAGGGTAGTTTGGCTCGTGGTGAGTGCAGCGGCGAAGCGTTCCAGGATGCTCAGCGGGAGACTGGATAAATTCGATGTTTTCAGCGCACGCGGTCGGCTCGTAGGGGTGCCGACCGCAGTGAGTTGCGAGATCTTGCCTTTGGACGATGCCTGGCGGTTGAGGAATTCGGCAAAACGCATATCAGCCTTGGAGGTATGATTCACATACCAATCCTTGAAAAAGGCCAGGATCGGCTCGTAGTTATAGTCAGCCTCGGTTCTCAGATCAACCAGGACGATATTCAGATCCTCCAACAGATGCTGGTGGGTGCTGCGGTGCGCTTCCAGCCCAGGGTAACGGGCTGCGAACATAATGTTTTCTTCGCTTTGGAAGTGAAACGCCGCATAGCGAACCAGCGCCTGGACGATGCGCTGCGCCATAACCGGATCGGCCTTGTTTTTATCTAATTCATTGATTATAACTACAAAAGCTTGGTGTTCAAGATCGATTTCACTGATACCAAGCGAAATTCCCGGATTCCAGTTCACATAATCGGCCATCTTGATCGCCTTCTTGATTCTCAGCCAAAAACCGTGCCGCTGCCCTCGGTCAGAGGCCGAAGAGAGGAAATACCTACGATGCTGCTCCAATCCCTAGCCGGTTTACCCACCTTTCTCGCCTATTTCGCCGTCGCTGTCGCTTTGCTGACACTGTTTGGGATGGCCTATATCTTTATCACGCCCTATCGGGAAATCCACCTGATTCGCCAGGGCAACGTCGCGGCGGCGCTGGGCCTGGGCGGTGCCTTGCTTGGGTTTGTCTTGCCGCTGGCGAGCGCTATCGCCCACAGCGTCAGTTTATTGGACATGGCGGTTTGGGGCTTGATTGCCTTGCTAGTGCAGTTGTTGGTCTATCGGGTAGCCTGCGGTTTGGCACCGGAACTGGTGCAAGATATTCCAGCCGGTAAAGTCGCCGCCGGAACGTTTGTCGCCACCCTCTCTGTCGTTACTGGCATCCTGAACGCCGCCTGTATGACCTATTGAAGGGCGACTTGAACTTGCGACGAAACGCTCTGGCGGGCACTGGACGATCTGGCAGGGTCAGCGTGACCGCCAGCCCTTTATCCCGGACGCCGCGACGACCGAAACCACGGTAGCCAACGCCGCAACCGTTGTGTCCATCCAGCTGCTGATTCGCCAGTCGCCGCCGGGGCTTGCGGTGGGCGCGCGCGAAGTCTACCGCCTGAGACTGAGCCGGGACGGCCGTCGAGTTGCTGGAGCGCCTGTAGCAAATCCTCGCTGTTGGCAAAGCGATCTTCAGGTTTTTTGGCCAGCAGTCGGTCAAGAACCGGCTGAAAGCGGCCAAGCGCATCCGGCAGGATCGGCACCGGTCCCTTGATGTGCAACATCGCCGTTTCAAAGGCATCAGCGCCCTGATAGGGACGGCTGCCGGTGAGCATTTCATAAAACACCACCCCCAGGCTGTACAGATCGCTGCGGCCATCGACCGGTTTGGCAAGCGACTGTTCAGGACTCATGTAATTCGGAGTGCCGATCCGCCAACCAACGGCGGTGAGCTGGGTTTTGTCTTCCAGGTTCTTGGCAATACCGAAATCGGACAGCACCGCCGTTTCGCGATCCCGAAACATGATATTGGCCGGTTTGATATCCCGATGGATACAACTTTGCTGATGGGCGCAGCCCAAAGCCTGAGCGATTTGGCGTAAAACCTTGACCGCTTCTTCCGGCGTGATGCCCGTCTTGATCCGCTCTTTCAGGGTGGCCCCTTCCAAATACTCCATGGCGATGTAGAACAAATCTTCATGACTGCCGGCATCAAAAATCGTCACGATATGCGGATGGCCTAACCGACCGATAATCCGGGCTTCCTTGACGAAGCGCTTGTTGAAAGCGGGATCAGCGGCTAACCGGGGACTCAAAATCTTGATGGCTACCCGTCGTTCCAGCGATTCCTGAACGCCGAGAAAAACGGTGGACATAGCACCTTTGCCAATGGCTTGTTCGATCCGGTAGCCGGGAATGTAGGGCGTTTCCATGAGTGAAGACCTTACGCGGAGATTCCGTTATTTGCCGAGATAATGGGCCAGCTAGACGCAAACGGCAAGCCGACGGCGCACCGGTTAACCCCATTTCGGCGACGGTGACGTTTATAGCTGACGAACTTGAACCGATAGGAGGTCTCACCGATGACAAAGCCAATCAGCCTGCTGTATGGGTTATCGCTCGCCGTTTTACTGGGCGGTTGTTCACCTAACAGCTCTTTGCCGGTTGCCGGAAAAGCGGCGGACGACAAAACGACAGTCTCCAGCACCGTCCAGCAACCCCCAAAAGCCGATCATAAACCAGCGGCAGCCCTTGAAGCGGTGCCCGCAACGGTCACGTCGTCAGCCCCCAGTGCTGCGCCGCCGGTTAGCAATGGATCTGAAGGACATGCCAAGATGATGCAGCAATCGGCCGTGGCACTTGCGCTTGGCGCTGCCAAGCCAGCGATGACCCGTGCGGCAGAAGCAGACGCCTTACAGATAGCCCATCAGCCCACTGACCGGGAAAACTACGCTCAAATCGAGGAAAATCCGGTCAAACGGGTGGCCGAGCAGCCGGTATCGACTTTTAGTATTGATGTTGATACCGGTTCCTACGCCAACGTCCGCCGCTTTCTGAATAGCGGCCGTTTGCCACCGCGCGCGGCGGTGCGCCTTGAGGAGATGATTAACTACTTCGACTACGACTACCCACCGCCTGCGGGCCGTCAGCCGCCGTTTCAAGTCAGCACAGAGTTAGCGCCGACCCCGTGGAATGCAAAGACCACGCTGTTAGCGGTTGGGATCAAGGGCTATCAACTACCGAAAGACCAGTTGCCACCGGCTAATCTGGTGTTTCTGATCGATGTGTCCGGCTCGATGAATGCGCCGGATAAGCTGGAACTGCTCAAGCCCGCCATGAAGCTGCTGATCAAGCAATTGCGCCGCGAAGATAAAGTCGCCATGGTGGTTTACGCCGGAGCGGCCGGGATGGTGCTGGAGCCAACGCCAGGTCGTGATAAAGCCAAAATCGAAGCGGCTATTGATCGCCTTGCCGCCGGTGGCTCCACCAATGGCGGTGCCGGTATCCAATTGGCTTACGCACTGGCTCGCCAGGGTTTTATCGACCAGGGCGTTAATCGGGTGATTTTGGCGACCGATGGCGATTTCAATGTCGGCACCGTCAATTTCGATGCGTTAAAGGAACTGGTGGAAACCCAGCGCAAGAGTGGGATCGCTCTGACCGCTTTGGGGTTTGGCGTCGGCAATTACAATGACCGTTTGCTGGAGCAACTGGCGGATGCCGGTAACGGCAATTACGCCTATATCGACACCTTGCGAGAGGCCAACAAAGTGTTGGTCGAACAGATGAGCGCGACACTGCTGACCATCGCCAGGGATGTCAAAATCCAGCTTGAATTCAATCCGGCGCTGGTCGAGGAATACCGGTTGATCGGCTATGAAAACCGCGTATTGCGGCGGGAAGATTTCAATAACGATGCTGTCGATGCGGGCGACATCGGCGCGGGCCACACGGTCACGGCGCTTTACGAAATCGCGCTGAAAGGCAGCGGCGGCAGTTTGACGGAGCCGTTGCGCTACGGCGCTACGGCGGTCAATCCAGCGGAATCCGCGCGCAGCGATGAAATCGCGTTCTTACGCTTGCGTTATAAGCAACCGAATGGCGATACCAGTCAATTGCAGGAATGGCCAATCCGCAACGGACAGCGGCTGGAGACTTGGCAAGCCGCCAGCGAACGGTTCCGCTTTGCGGCAGCGGTGGCTGGTTTCGGGCAGTTATTGCGCGGCGGACGACACACCGTAGCGTTCGGTTACGATGATGTATTGACCATCGCCCGTAGCGCACGCGGTGAAGATCCCTTCGGTTATCGGGGCGAATTCCTGACGCTGGTCAGTCTGGCCCGGTCGCTGGATTCAGGTAAGGCGGAGGCAGCGCCGCAGGCGATCCGTTGAACCAATCGCCGGGGTTTGCCATGACGGGGAAATCGTTTTGAGACTTCCCCGTCGCGAAACGGACGGGTAAAGTGCCGTCCCTATGCAAGCCGACGATGATCCTGACGAGATTCTCATGTTGCACTACCGCGATGGCGATTCCGCTGCCTTCGCCCGGTTGTACGCTCGCCACAAGGGGCCGTTGTACCGCTATCTTTTGCGTCAATGCGGCCCGGTCGTTGCTGAGGAACTGTTTCAGGAGGTCTGGCTTAAGTTGATCGCCGCGCGCGCTGGCTATACCGTGCAAGCCAAATTTACCACCTGGCTGTACCGGATCGCCCACAATCGGTTAGTCGATCATTACCGAGCCAGTGCGCGGGGTCTACCCCTGTCTTACGCGGAGGATTGCCCGGAATGGTCGACGATCCCCGGCCCGGAAAGCGCCCAGCCTGAAGTTTGCGATGATCGTCAGCGCCAGACCGAGCGCCTGCTTGCCTTGTTGGCGGAATTACCCGAAGCGCAGCGCGAGGCGGTGTTGCTCAAGGAAGAAGCCGGGCTGTCGCTGGAGGAGATCGCCCAGGCAACCGGCACAGGTCGGGAAACCGTCAAAAGTCGTCTGCGCTATGCGCTGGCTCGCTTGCGACAAGGTTTGGCAGGGGCATTATGAGCGAACCGTCCAACCCACTGCACGACGAACGCCTGGCGGCCCTCTACCGCGCCATCCCCCAGGTCGAGCCGCCGGAGTGGCTCGATCAACAGATTTTACGGGCCGCTAAGACTCAGGTTGAACCCGTCAGCCCACTTCCGGCGGCTGTGAGGCCGAAACGGCGTTCAGCTCGCTGGGCGGTTCCACTTGCGTTGGCAGCGACTGTGGTGCTGAGCGTAGGGATTGTGCGGCTGGTGCGTGAATCCGGCGAGCTGGCGACAGCGCCATCGCTGGAGGCTGCCAAAACCACAGCCAGTCCGGCAAGCCAGGCGGATATGGCGCCATCAGAGGTTTCACAGGCCAAGTCGGCTGAAGGATATGCGCACCCACCGGCTGCCTCGGCTACGGCCCCGGCCACACCAATGGCCAGCCCGATGACCCCACCAGCGTTGGCACCCCCTGTTCCCCTGGCCGAGCGCGCTCAATCAGTCGATCCAAAAGCCGCCGGATCAGGCCAACCCCCATTCCGTTTCCAACAACTGACCCGGCCTGAGAAACCTGAGAAACTGAATGGAACGACGAATCACTCCGCTAAAGCGCTAGCGGATGACAAAGCGGAATTTCGCAATTCCCCGGAATCCTGGTTGCGGGAAATTGCGAAACTGCGACGGCAGGGCGAGACTTTGAAAGCGCAAGCTGAAGGGTTAGAGTTCCAGCGTCATTACCCGAATTATCCGCTTGAGCCGTCGGATGCGGATTCTGGAAAGCCGTGAACGCCCAGTCGATGCCATCGCCCACCGCCCTGATTGAGCTGGAGCGCCAACTGTTGCTGCTGCTCGGCGCATATCCGATGGGCTTAAGCGAGCACGCGCTTTTGAAAAGACTGCGGGAGCAGAACACGCTCTTTGCCGACTTTAACGCCCGCGAACCGCTGAGCTTATTTCGCTGCCATTTTTTGCTGTTTCACGCTCTGTACCGTTTACGAGAGCGACTGTGGTCAGAACGACGTGGCCGCTTGCAAATCGATCCGTTGCGGATTGTTTTAATCGCTAACAACCCCGCCGAACATGTCGCCGATTGGGCAAATTCCCTTGCGCCTTACGATAACTTGAGCGTTTGGTACGGCGATCTGGCGCACGGGGCGATGGTGACGGAAGCCGATGTAGGTGAATGGCTGAATCAATTTGCTGGATTTCGGCAGGCTATGAATCGACGGGAAGCCGCGTTGGCAGAACTCGGTCTGCAAGACCCGGTTGATACAGCCGCCGTTAAGCGGCGCTATCGATGGTTGGCGATGCAGCACCACCCCGACCGGGGCGGCGACGGCACGCGTTTGCGCCAAATCAACGCGGCGATAGCGGTGCTGAAAGCCGGTGCGGTACGGCCCACCTGGCCTGGGTGCTAAGCGGATGACGCGCCGACGCCAGGGGTGTTCGAGGAGTCGGCCCTTGATGGCGTAAGCGCCTTTGCCCGTCGTTCATGTCTTGGGCAGGAACGGCTTGATCGTCTCCATGAGGGTGGATTCTTCCACTGGCTTTGTGACATAGCCCTTGGCCCCTTGCCGCTGCCCCCAGATTCGGTCCGTTTCCTGGTCTTTGGTCGTGCAGATCACCACCGGAATATGGCTGGTGGATGGATTTTTGGTAATTTGTCGGGTGGCCTGGAAGCCGTTAACCCCCGGCATCACCACATCCATCAGCACCAAATCCGGTAATTCTGCCTCGGCCACCACAACGCCTTCGGAGCCGTTTTTTGCCGTTATCACCTCGTGACCATGTTTTTTAAGAATTTTAGTGAGACTCATGGTCTGCGTGGGTGAGTCATCGACTATCAGTATGCGGGCCATGCTGCCACTCCTGGAATGCGCTTACGTATCTTTATGGGTACGACCTGACCGGCATCGGAGCGATGAGACGATTCCGCGCAGGTCTGAAAAAATTTAGCCGATCTTTGTCGGCTTCACCAAACACATCATAAGCCAAATAGAGCGTTTCGGGGATGGTTTTGAAGTGATAGGCGACTTGCCGACGCATGATAGGATACAGGATCAGTGAGTTCGTTTCGCGGGAGTTTGCTTTATGAATGATTCACAACCGGGTTTTTTTGCGCGGCTGACCTTGGCGCTGCGCGTATTCGGGCGAATTTTAGGCGATGGGGCCTTTGCTGATGGTGTATTGCGGCTGGATCGAGGCGAATCGAGCGCACCCGCCGCGCCTCCTCTCGTCGAGTCGCCCAAGCCTGCCCCATTGCGGGAAACTTTACCTGAATCGGCGCTTCAGTTGCTCGCCTTGCTGCAACAGGAAGGCCGCTTCGTCGATTTTCTGGAGGAGAACGTGACGGCCTATACCGATGCTGAGATCGGCGGTGCCGCGCGGGTGGTGCATGAAGGATGCCGCAAGGCGCTGCGCGATTATCTGCAAATCGAGTCGATTCGACCGGAAGCGGAGGGCGCGCGGCTGACCTTGGCCGCTGGTTTCGATCCGGCGCTGGTCCGGTTGACGGGCAACGTGGTCGGTCAGCCGCCGTTTACCGGCACACTGATGCATCGAGGTTGGCGGGTGGCGCAAATTACCCTGCCGAAGCTGGCAGAAGGTCATGATGTACGGGTTTTGGCCCCGGCGGAGGTGGAGCTATGAGCGAGGCTCGCTACGCGGTTGGCATTGACCTGGGAACCACCCACTGTGTGATGGCGGCGGTTGATTTGAGCGTTGAGGAGCCGGATGGCCTGGCGCAGTGGACTGTGGCGGTGCCGCAGCTGACCGCGCCCGGTGCGGTGGAAGAACGGCCGATGCTGCCATCATTTCTGTATCTACCACATCCCGATGAGTTAAAACCAACCGATCGGACGTTACCGTGGGGTAAGCCGCAGCCCTTCGTCGTCGGTGAACTGGCGCGCGCTATGGGCAGCCGCACCCCGATTCGACTGGTGGCGAGCGCCAAGAGCTGGCTTTGCCATCCCGGCATCGACCGGCGCGCGGCGATTTTGCCGGTGGAAGCGCCGGATGAGGTGGAGCGGGTTTCGCCGTTGCAAGCCACGATCCGTTATTTGGAGCATCTGCGCGCCGCCTGGGATCAACGATACCCCGATGCGCCGCTCATTGATCAGGATGTGATCCTGACCGTGCCGGCCTCTTTCGATCCGGCAGCCCGTGAATTGACCGCTGAAGCGGCAGCGTCGGTTGGCCTGTCACATCTGGTGTTGTTAGAAGAGCCGCAGGCAGCGCTGTATCACTGGATATTGGCGGCGCAGGGCGAGTGGCGCAAGCAGGTGAAAGTGGGCGATGTCATTTTGGTGATCGACCTTGGCGGTGGCACGGCTGATTTCTCGCTGATTGCCGTGACCGAGCGCGATGGTTCGCTGGAACTGGAGCGGGTGGCGGTGGGCGATCATATCCTGTTGGGCGGCGACAACATGGACTTGGCGTTGGCGCATGCGGTTCGCGCCAAGTTAGCCGAGCAGGGTACGCAGCTTGATCTTTGGCAATTGCAGGGCATCACCCACGGTTGCCGCAGCGCCAAAGAAACCCTGCTCAGTGACGCGCAAGCCGAGGCCGCCCCAGTGGTGGTGCCGAGCCGAGGTTCTAAGTTGATCGGCGGTACGCTGCGCACGGAATTGACCCGCGCTGAAGTGACCCGGAATCTGGTCGATGGCTTTTTCCCGGCGGTGGATGCAGCAGCGCGACCGGCCAGCCGGGCGCGGGCAGCTTTGACCAAGTTAGGCTTGCCCTACGCGCAAGACCCGGCCATGACCCGTCATTTGGCGGCGTTTCTGGCTCGCCAAGTGGGTGCAACCCGCGATTTGGCGGGCTTTGAGGATCGCTTGCCAGCCGGTGCGACGTTTCTGCATCCGACCGCTGTGTTGTTCAATGGCGGCGTCTTCAAGGCTCAGCCGCTGCTGGAACGGACGTTGGAGGTCCTCAATAGCTGGCTCCAGGCCGAAGGGGCACCACCGGTCCGCTTGCTGGAAGGGGCTGATCTTGATCTGGCAGTGGCGCGCGGTGCAGCCTATTACGGTTTTGTGCGGCGTGGACGCGGGGTGCGCATTCGCGGCGGCACCGCCAAGTCTTATTACGTCGGCGTCGAAAGCGCCATGCCGGCGGTGCCGGGCATGGAGCCGCCGATCGAAGCGCTGTGTATCGCGCCGTTTGGCATGGAGGAAGGCACCCAAGCCGAATTACCGCCGCAGGAGGTGGGGCTGGTCATTGGCGAGCCGGTGCGATTTCGTTTTTTCGGCTCGTCGGTGCGGCGGACCGATCAGGTTGGCGCAGCGCTGGAACAGTGGGGCGCGGACGAGATAGAGGAATTAGAGGAAATCGAGGCGACTTTACCGGCCGAAGGTCGCCAGGTGGGGGACGTTGTGCCGGTACGGCTGCGTGCGGCGGTTACCGAAGTCGGCACGCTGCGACTGGAAGCAGTGCCACGCGATGGCTCTGAGGGTTGGAAGGTCGAGTTTGATGTGCGGGGGGAGGGGTGAGCCAGGATTACTGAGGTAAAAATAGCTGTTTTTGGGAGTTACCAGATGGCTGATTCGCGGACCCAATATCAGGATGCTCGCCGGTTGCTAGGTTGGGCACTCAATAATCCATTGGCCGATTTTCATCCCGGCCAGTGGGAAGCGATCGATAGCCTTGTTAATCATCGGGGAAAATTACTGGTCGTGCAACGTACTGGCTGGGGAAAAAGCATGGTTTATTTCCTCGCCACACGTCTCCTGCGCGACCGGGGTTTTGGGCTTACCTTGATTGTCTCACCGCTAATGGCATTGATGCGCAATCAGATTGAAGCAGCCGAACGGTTGGGAATTCGAGCGCTGACGATCAACTCTGCCAATCGTGACCAATGGCCGCTACTTGTTAAGACCGTTCTCAATGACAAGGCGGATGCGCTGTTGATTTCTCCAGAACGATTGGCTAACGAAAACTTCGTGGAAAATGTGCTATTGCCGGTTGCCCAACGAATAGGGCTGCTGGTCGTGGATGAGGCGCACTGTATTTCTGATTGGGGTCATGATTTTCGTCCGGATTATCGTCGTTTGGTAAACGTGTTGCAGCGAATGCCGCCTAACCTAGCGGTGCTGGGGACGACGGCAACCGCCAATAACCGAGTATTGCAGGATATCGCTCAGCAGCTAGGTGCGATCAAGCTCCAGCGCGGCCCGCTGATGCGCGAGACCCTGGCCTTGCAAACCTTACGCTTGCCCGATCAGGCGGCGCGGCTGGCTTGGTTAGCTGAGCATCTGGCCGAATTGCCGGGCACTGGTATCGTGTATACCCTAACCCGTCAGGACGCCGAACAAGTGGCTGCCTGGTTGAACCGGAATGGCATCAGTGCCCGCGCCTATTACAGTGACAGCACCGCAGATGGTTTCGCTGATGCCAACGCCTATCGAGAACATTTAGAAACGCTGCTGCTGACCAATCAAATCAAGGCGTTGGTAGCAACCACCGCTTTAGGAATGGGCTACGACAAACCGGATTTGGGTTTCGTCGTCCACTATCAAGCGCCCAGTTCCATCGTCGCCTACTACCAGCAAGTGGGTCGCGCTGGCCGGGCTATTAGCTACGCCGTCGGGGTTTTGCTGGCAGGGCAGGAGGATGGCGAGATTCACAACTTTTTCCGCGAAAGCGCTTTTCCTGATGAGGGTCAGGTCAACGTTATTCTACAAGCGCTGGAACAGTCTGATGGGTTAACGATTAGCCAGTTGGAGGCAAGCGTCAATCTCAGGCGCAACCAGCAGATTGAGCACGTTTTAAAGTTCCTCAGCGTCGAAAATCCCGCGCCGGTTCTAAAAGATGGTCCGCACTGGCGGCGAACGCCTGTGGCCTACCGCCTGGATCGCGAGCGTATTCAGCGCCTGACCCGACAACGCGAGCAGGAGTGGCGCGAAACTCAGGCGTATATTGATAGTCGGGACTGTTTGATGCGCTTTCTCGCTCAAGCGTTGGACGATGAGAACCCACAACCTTGTGGCCGTTGCGCCCGCTGTTTGGGACATCCGGTGATTGCGGAGAATTTTTCACCGACCATAGCCGTTGAGGCGATGCGCTATCTTCGGCATTCCGAACTGCCGCTGATCTGTAAAAAACAGGTCGCCAAAGGTGCGTTCACCGTTTATCCGTTTCAGGGCAATCTAAAAGCGAACTTGCAGGCTGAAACTGGGCGGGTGATGGCGCGCTGGGGCGATGCGGGCTGGGGGAGATGGGCGGCCGAGGATAAACGGAACGGCCATTTTCGCGATGAACTGGTAGACGCTATGGCTGAGATGATCCAGCAGCGCTGGTGTCCCGAACCTGCGCCGCTATGGGTTACCTGCGTACCGTCTCGCAACCACCCCGTTCTGGTGCCTGATTTTGCCCGCCGTCTGGCCGGACGTCTGCGGTTGCCATTCACGCCCGCCGTGGTTAAAAGGCATGACAACCAGCCTCAAAAACTCCAGCAGAATCGCTACCATCAGTGTCATAACCTGGATGGTGCATTTGTGATTGACGTGCCAATTTCAAGCGAGCCGGTGTTGTTGGTCGACGATATGGTCGATTCAACCTGGACTTTGGCGATTGTCGCGGCGTTGCTGCGGCAGGCCGGGAGCGGGCCGGTGTGGCCCATTGCCCTGGTGACGACCGCTGGTGCTGGAGATTGAGTGTGGATTTGAACGCGCAAACCCAGGCGGTGCTGCTACTGACTGCTCACCTTTCCAAGACAACGCCCAACGATCCACGCCCATTGTCGCCGGGGGAATGGGGACGGTTTGCCCGTTGGCTAAAAGAGCAGAGCATTTCTCCGGAACAGTTGATGTACGATGAGCCAGCCCGCTTGTTGACAGGTTGGGCTGATCGGGCGGTGACTCTGGAACGGGTTATCGCGTTGCTAGACCGTGCGGGTGCCTTGGGGTTGGCTCTGGAAAAGTGGCAGCGCGTCGGCCTTTGGGTGTTGATTCGGGCCGACGCCGATTATCCTCGCCGTCTAAAAAAACACCTGCGAGACGATGCGCCGCCCGTGCTATTTGGATGCGGTGACCGCCGACTCTTGGATCGCGGAGGAGTTGCAATCGTCGGTTCCCGTCATGCTTGCCCAGAGGATTTGGCGTTGACCCATCAATTGGGCGCTGAAGCGGCTTTTCAGGGTTTGTCTGTTATTTCAGGTGGTGCTCGCGGTGTTGATGAAACGGCAATGCTTGGCGCTTTGGCGCGAGAGGGAACGGTGGTTGGCGTGCTTTCTGAAGGTTTACTGCGCGCTGCCACTTCAGCCAAGTTTCGCGCAAATCTGCTAAACGGCAATCTTGTACTGACATCGCCCTTCAATCCAGAAGCAGGATTCGACGTGGGCCACGCGATGGCCCGCAATAAATATATCTATTGTCTGGCCGATGCCGCCATTGTGGTCGCGGCAGATCGGGAACGGGGCGGGACTTGGAATGGTGCAGTAGAAAACCTAAAGCATGGCTGGACTCCGTTATGGGTCAAAACGCATCCTGATCCTGTCTCTGGTAATCGTGCGCTGATCTTGCGAGGTGGACGCGAGTTGCCGGAGATATTGAACGATCTGACAGCGTTGAAGGTTGAAGATAAAACAGCGTCCAACTTGTCAGATACAGCGATTATTCTTACTCAACAAACTGATTTTATTTCCAAAGCTCTACAGCCTCCCCCCGATCTGCGCAAGGCTCCAAGACCGGTGTCGGAAGCTCTATTCGGTAGCTTGGGTTTTTATCAGCTCTTTTTGCACCGTCTCCAGGGCTTGGCTGCAAATGAGCCTGTCACTGATCAGGACTTGCTTGCTCAACTCGACATTGATAAGCCGCAACTGCGCAATTGGCTAAAACGAGCGACTGAGGAGGGGCAAGTGAAAAAACTCAAAAACCCGGTACGTTATCAATGGAGATCGATCAGGTTGGAAAGGGATTTGTTTCCGACTAACGACCTCGTGCGGGGGGAGAGTTGAAGCCATCATGATCCAGCGGATCTTTGCCAGAGAGAGCTATGTACATTCCAAAGCATTTTGACGAGTCCAGAGTCGATTGCCTGCACGAGTTAATGCGTGCCCGGCCCTTAGCCACCCTGATCACGCTTTCATCAGATGGGCTTAATGCTGACCACCTGCCCTTGCACCTCTCGGAGACAGTCGATGCCCTTGGCACGTTGTGTGGCCACGTAGCCCGTGCTAACCCTATCAGGAGCCATTTGATTGAGAATACCGAGGTTCTAGCGATCTTTCAGGGTTCAGACGCCTATATCACGCCGTCATGGTATGCAACGAAAGCCGAAACCGGCAAGGTCGTGCCGACTTGGAACTACATCGTTGCTCATGCGTATGGAACGCTTCGATTCATTGATGACGCGATGTGGTTACGCGCCCACCTTGAATCGCTCGTCGCTCAGCACGAAGCCGCTTTCGACTCACCGTGGCGGCTGTCTGATGCCCCGCCTGATTTTATCGAGAAGCTCATCGGGGCGGTGGTCGGGGTTGAGATTGCGATCACGCGACTGCTGGGTAAATGGAAAATCAGTCAGAATCAGCCTTCAGAGAACACAGCGGGCGTGATTCACGGTCTTCAGGAAACTGGGGTCGCAGGGGCTTTAGAGATGGCTGGGTTTATGATGAGGGCGACTTGAAAAGTACGCCCCGCTATCTCGTCGGTATTGATCTCGGCACCACGCATACCGTCGTGGCCTATGCCGATCTCAAAGCCGCCGGTACAGCCAAGATTCAGATTTTTCCCATTGAGCAATTGATTGCGCCCGGTGCGGTTGCGGCCCGGCCCTTGCTGCCGTCGGTGCGCTACCACCCGACCGAAGGCGAGCTGGCGGCGGTGGATGTGCAATTACCGTGGGATTTCATCGATCCTGGTGCAGTCCCTGATGTGGTGTTAGGGGAACTGGCGCGCGAGCGGGGTTCGCGTACCCCTGGGCGGTTGGTCGCCAGCGCCAAGAGCTGGTTATCGCATGGCGGGGTGGATCGCATGGCACCGATTCTGCCGTGGGGTGCGGCGGACGGTGTGGCGCGTATATCGCCGGTCATGGCGACTGCCAGTTATCTGGCTCATCTTACCGCTGCCTGGAATCGTTGCTTTCCCCGCCAGCCGTTAGCGCAACAGGATGTGGTGTTGACCGTGCCAGCGTCGTTTGATGAAGGCGCACGGGCGCTGACCGTTGGCGCGGCGCGACTGGCTGGCTTGCCGCAACTGCGTTTGCTGGAGGAACCGCAAGCAGCCTGCTACGACTGGCTGCACCGGCATCGCGCCGATGTCGCGGGCAGCCTCAGCGACTGCCGACTGCTACTGGTTTGTGATGTGGGCGGCGGCACCACCGATTTGACGCTGATCCAGATCGAACCCGGCGAGGCTGAGCCGCGTCTGACTCGAATCGGTGTGGGCGATCACCTGATGCTAGGTGGCGACAATATGGATTTGACGTTGGCGCGCACCGTTGAAACGCGATTGAGCGGATCGCGGTTGACGGCTGGCGAGCTGTCGCAGCTCTTGCAGCAATGTCGCAGCGCCAAAGAGCGCTTGTTGGCGGAAGACGCGCCGGAACAGCTCACGGTGACGGTGCTGGGCAGTGGCACCAAACTGATTGGCGGCGCGCGCTCAGCGGTACTAAGCCGCGACGAGGTGCAGCGCTTGCTGGTGGATGGTTTTCTACCGCTCATCAGTCCGGACGACCGACCGCAAGGGCGGCGCGCCGCTGTGGTCGAGTTTGGTTTACCGTATGCCGCCGATCCCGCCATCAGCCGACATTTAGCGGCGTTTCTGGGCCAACACGCCGAAGTCGCCCAGCGGGCGTTGGGTAAAGTGACGGCCGACCCCCCAGCGATTCCCGATGCGGTCTTGCTCAACGGAGGAATCTTTCACGGCAAAGCGCTGGCAGATCGCTTACTGGAGATTTTGGCTGGCTGGCGCGGTGAACCCTTGCTGCGCCTGGATAACCCGGAACCGGATCTGGCGGTAGCGCATGGCGCGGTCGCTTATGGGTTAGCCCGGCGCGGTCAGGGGGTGCGGATAGGTGGTGGATCGGCGCGCAGCTATTTCCTGCTGGTGGATGCCAATAGCGACCGTAAACAAGGGGTGTGTCTACTACCGCGTGGTGCGGAGGAGAGCAAACCGATCCGTTTAGAACGCACCTTTTCACTGCGGCTTGGCGCGCCGGTGCAATTTCATCTGCTGTCCTCGACCGGCGATGCGCTCTATAAACCCGGCGAGGTGGTGGCGCTGGAGGCGGAGCAATTTAAACTACTGCCGCCGATCGCCACGGTGATCGAAAGTGACATTGTTGGAGAGGCCCCGGTACAACTGGTCACCCAATTAACCGAGGTCGGCACGCTGGATGTGGAATGCGTGGCGGTCGATGCACCAGCGCGGCGCTGGCAATTCGCTTTCCAGTTACGTGGCAGTGATGCAGCGACGCTAGCCCGCCTGCATCCACGTTTTCCGGAAGCCGTGGCGCGGCTGGAACGCTTCTACGGCTCGCGAGCCACGAACATCGAACAGAAAGAAATCAAAGGGCTGCGCGCCGATTTGGAGCGACTGCTTGGCAAGCGCGAAAGCTGGGACACCCCGTTGCTGCGCGAGTTGTTCGGGGTGTTATGGACCGGCGTGCGGCGGCGGCGGCGCTCGGCGGAGCATGAACGATTGTGGTTTAGCCTGACCGGTTATGGTCTGCGGCCGGGTTTTGGTTATCCGCTGGACGATTGGCGGGTAGGACAATTGTGGACGCTCTATGAACAGGGTGTGCAATACAGTCAGGACTCACAAAATCGCGCGGAATGGTGGACGCTGTGGCGGCGGGTCGCTGGGGGCTTGGATCGGGTTGCGCAGTGGCGATTGAGCGATGATCTGATCGCGGAACTGCGGCCACTGACCGGCAAGGCCGCCAAAGATAAGACACCAGGCATTGACGACATGGCGCGATTGGCCGGGGTGCTGGAACGGTTATCCTCGCCGCGAAAAATCGAGCTTGGCCAGCTTTTACTGGAACGATTAGCCCGCAAGGGCGAATCGCCGCAGCTTTGGTGGGCGGTGGGTCGGTTGGGGACGCGGGTTCCCGCTTACGGTAGCGCCCATGATGTCGTGCCAACGGCGACAGCGGCGCTTTGGTTAGATCAGGTGCTGGCTCTGGATTGGCGGACAGTGGCCCCGGCTCCATTTGCGGCAACCTTGTTGGCACGGCTTAGCGGTGACCGGGAGCGCGATGTGGATGAGCAACTGCGCAGCAAAGTGGCGCAGCGCTTGCGTGTGGCTAAATCGCCTGCGTCCTGGCTACGGATGGTTGAAGACGTGGTGGAACTCGACGAGGCGGATGCTGGCCGCGTCTTTGGTGAGACGCTGCCGCCGGGATTGCGCTTAATGGGCTAACGGGCCTATGGGTTCGGCCGCTATTTCAGTGTCGGCTCAATAAGTTGCTGTGGGGAATGCTGATCCGCCTTTGCGGGGTGACCGGCCAACCGATCCATGTACAGATAAATCACCGGCGTCAAGTACAAAGTCAGCCATTGCGACACCACCAGACCGCCAACCACCGCCAAGCCTAGCGGCTGGCGCACTTCCGCCCCGGCACCCAAACCCAGCGCGATGGGCAAGGCACCGACCAGCGCCGCCATCGTCGTCATCATAATCGGCCGGAAGCGGATCAAACACGCTTGAAAGATCGCCTCGTGTGGCGCGATGCCTTCATTACGCTGCCGATCAAGGGCGAAATCGATCATCATAATCGCGTTTTTCTTGACGATGCCCACCAGCATGATGACGCCGACAAAGGCGTAGAGGCTCAGATCAACCTTAAACAGCAGCAAGGTGAGCAATGCGCCCAGGCCCGCTGACGGCAGACCCGACAGGATAGTTAGGGGGTGAATGAAGCTTTCGTACAAAATCCCCAGCACGATGTACACCACCAGCACCGCAATCAGCAGTAAAACGCCAAGGCCCTGTAAGGAAGCCTGAAACGCCTGGGCCGTGCCTTGCAAGCTGGTGTTGAGCGACACAGGTAGATTCAGTTCGGTTTCCAGCGCCTTGATCCGGTCCACCGCCTCGCCAAGCGAAACGCCGGGCAGCAGATTGAAAGAAATCGTCACCGAGGGCAGTTGGCCCTGATGATTCACCGTCAGCGCCTGGGTCTTGCGCGTCACCGAGACTACGGTATCCAGCGCCACCAGCGCACCATTGCCAGAGCGCACATAAATCCGCGCCAGCGATGCCGGATCAGCCTGGAATTCGGCAGCCAGCTCCAAAATGACCTTGTACTGATTGGTGGCACCGTAAATCGTCGAAACCTGCCGGGCGCTGAAGGCATTTTGCAAGGCATCTTGCACTTGGCCGAAATTTAAACCCAGCGCAGCCAGTTTGTCCCGATCCACCTCCACGGCCAGCGCCGGACTGCGGTTATTGAGGTTACTGGTGACATCCACCAAGCCCGGTAATTGGCGAAAGCGCGCCAGCAGAACGCCAGTCCAGTGGTAGAGTTCTTCCAGGTCGGTGTCTTGCAAGGTGTATTGATATTGCGCGGCGGTGCTTTGGCCACCGATGCGAATCGGCGGGGGATTTTGCAGATAAACATTGATACCCGGCACGACCGCCAGTTTGGGCCGCAACCCTTGAATAACCTGCTCGGCGGATAGCTTGCGTTGGTGGCGGGGTTTCAGGCGAATGAACAGGCTGCCGGTATTGGCGGCAGGGCGTGGACCGCCCGCGCCGACCGAGGACATAAACGCCTCGACATTGGGATCTTGCGCCAGAATCGCGGCGACTGCTTGCTGGCGCTCCACCATGGAAGCGAACGACGCATCCTGTCCACCCTCGGTGGATGCGGAAATCTGGCCCGTGTCGCCGCTGGGTAGAAAATCCTTGGGTATCAAACCATAGAGCCAAACGGTGGCGATAATCGTCAGCACAAACACCGCCAGCACCCAGCGCGGCCGCGCCATCGCGCCGCGCAGCGTGTGTTCGTAACCGGCCAACAGGGCCGTAAAGAAACGTTCAAAGGCTTGATAAATCGCATTATGTTGACGCGGATCGCTGTGCTTGAGATAACGACTGCACAGCATCGGGGTCAGGGTCAGAGAGACGAAGCCAGAGACCAGAATCGCAGCGCAGAGGGTGACTGCGAACTCGTGCAGCAAGCGGCCGACGATCCCGCCCATGAACATCACAGGGATAAACACCGCGATTAGCGATAACGTCATGGAAATAATGGTAAAACTGATTTCGCGCGAGCCAATGATCGCCGCCTGAAGCGGCGTTTCGCCGCGCTCAATGTGGCGGACAATGTTTTCCAGCATCACGATGGCATCGTCCACCACGAAACCGACCGCCAGCGTCAGCGCCAGCAGCGACAGATTATCGAGGCTATAGCCAAGGACATGCATAGCGGCAAAGGTGCCGATCACCGAGATCGGCAGCGCCAGACTGGGAATCAGCGTCGCCGACAGATTGCGCAAAAACAGCAGGATGACCAGAATCACCAGAAAACCGGCGAGAATCAGGGTGAACTGCACATCGTGAATCGACTCGCGGATTGATTCGCTGCGGTCGTAAAGAACTTTCAATTCGATTGAGGCCGGGAGCGTGGCTTGGAAGACCGGCAACACCGCCTTGATGGCATCGACGGTGGCGACGGTATTGGCACCCGGCTGGCGCTGGATCGCCAGCACGATGGCCCGCCGGTCCACGTACCAACTGGCCACCTTGTTATTTTCCACGCCGTCTTGCGCGGTGGCGACTTCGTTCAGCCGCACCGGCGCGCCGTTGCGGTAGCTGATGATCAGCGAACCATACGCATCAGCAGTTTCCAGTTGGCCGTTGGTTTTGATCGCGACGCTTTGCCGGGGACCGTCGAAGCTGCCGACCGGCTGATTGACGTTGCCAGCCTGAATCGCTTTCTGCAATTCATCCAGCCCGATGCCGCGCGCCGCCAGCCGATCCGGGTCGGCTTGCACCCGCACCGCGAATTTCTGCGAACCGAAAATCCGCACCTGCGCCACCCCGGCAAGGGTCGACAGCCGCTGGGCGAGCATGGTTTCGGCGTATTCGTTGACCACCGACAGCGGCAAAGTCGGCGACATCATGCTGATGAAAAAAATCGGTGAGTCAGACGGATTAACCTTGCGAAACGAAGGCGGAGCGGGCATATCGGCGGGCAATTGGCGCAGCGCGGTGGCGATGGCGGTCTGTACGTCTTGCGCAGCGGCGTCGATGTCGCGATCCAGGGCAAATTGCAAGGTGATCGACGTCGAACCCTGGGCGCTGGTGGAACTCATCGAATCCAGCCCGGCGATGGTAGAAAACTGGCTCTCAAGTGGGGTCGCTACCGCCGCCGCCATAGTTTCCGGCGAGGCGCCGGGCAAGGCAGCGGAGACGGAAATGGTGGGAAAATCGACGCTGGGTAATTCGCTCACCGGCAAGTCGCGATAAGCGATAACGCCGAAGATCAAAAACGCCGCCATCAGCAACATCGTCATCACCGGGCGCTCGATGCACAACTGGGGCAATTGCATCGCGCCTGACCTCAACCGCCGCCGGATTTGATGTGCACTTTAGTCCCCGGCGATAGCCGCAACTGGCCGTCGGTAACGACAGTTTCACCCTCGCGTAAACCGTCCCCGATCACCGCCATTTCTGCCTGACGCAGTGTCACGGTGACTGGGCGGGTTTCGACGGTTTCGTCCGTTTTGACGACAAACACGAAAGCGCCTTGCGGGCCTTGCTGGATAGCGATGGCCGGGACAGTCACAACCGCAGAGAGGGTTTGCAGCGTCAGGCTGACGTTGAGGAATTGGCCGGGCGTTAGCGCCTGGGCGTCATTCGCCACGCTCGCTTTCATCTGAATCGCGCCGGTGGTGGGATCGACTGCATTGTCGAGAAAGCGCGCCTCGCCGGTAAAACGTGGCTCACGATGACCCGGAATCGCAACCGTGACCGGCATCGCACCCGCTCGCAGCGCTGTTTGCAGCCTGGGCAAGTAGCGTTCAGGAACGCTAAAACTCACGTAAAGCGGACGCACCTGGTTCAGAACCGCCAGCGCGGTATCGTTGGCTTTAACCGTTGCGCCGGGGGAAACCAGTTTCGCGCCGATCACGCCGGTAAATGGGGCCTTGAGCGTGGCGTAACTGCGTTGCAGACGAGCCGATTCAACCGCCGCTTGATTGGCGCGTACCGTAGCGACCAACGCATCAACGGTCACGCCCGCGTCCGCCAGTTGCTGATCGGAAACAAAGCCCCGCCCTTTGAGCGATTGCAAGCGCTCCACATCGCGCTGCGCTTTGGTCAGTTGCGCCCGGTCGCGGGCTAGATTGGCCTCAGCCTGTTGTAGACGAGCGTCAAAATCCGCTGGATCAAGCCGCGCCAGCACCTCACCCGCTGCGATAGCTTGTCCTTCGGTGAAAGGAAGCGCTACGAGCTGGCCATCCACCCGCGACTTGAGGGTGATGCTCTCATAGGCTTCCGCTCGGCCGACCAGTTCGAGAATCAACGGCACATTTTGAACGGTGGCCGACGCGACCGTAACCGGCGGCACCGCGCGGGCAGGTTTTGGGGCCTCAGCTGCTACGCGCGGATAGCCGTAATAAAACGCCGCGCCCCCACCGGCGAGGACGAGCAGCAATAACAGCAGCACGCTGGATTTTTTCAGGGATTGACCTCTAGCGAGAAAATTTCCCCACAGATTACCATGCCCTTGAATCGCCTCTCATCTAAGCCGCAACGCTGAGTTCCAGCACTTTGCGGCTGGTGGGCAGATCGATATCGCCATGTTCGCCCAGTTTCGTGAGCTTGTGACGCTCCAGTTGCGCCACCAGGGCGGGCACGGCGTCGGCATTAACGCCGTAATCGCGTAGATAAGTCCGTACCCCCATCCGCTCGAAAAACTCACGGGTTTTGGCGATGGCCGCATCGATCCGTGCGTCCTCGTCTCCTTCGGTGAGATTCCAGACGCGGGCGGCGTATTGCAACAGCTTGGCGTGTTTCTTGTTCCGTTTTACTAGCATCACGCTTGGCAGGACGATGGCTAGCGTTTGCGCGTGATCCAAACCATGCAAAGCGGTAATCTCATGGCCGATCATGTGAGTCGCCCAATCGCCCGGCACGCCCGCACCGATCAGCCCATTCAAAGCCATCGTGGTACACCACATGATATTGGCGCGCACGTCATAGTCATTCGGCGTCGCCAATGCTTTGGGGCCTTCCTCAATCAGGGTGAGCAGCAAGCCCTCGGCGAAGCGATCCTGAATCGGCGCATTGACCGGATAAGTCAGGTATTGCTCCATAATGTGGGTATAGGCATCGACTACGCCATTGCCGATCTGCCGAGGCGGCAGGGTAAAGGTAGTGGTTGGATCCAGCACCGAAAAGCGCGGGTAGACCAACGGATGCATGAACGCCAGCTTGTCATTCGTGGCGCGGCGGGTGACGACCGAACCACTGTTCATTTCCGAGCCGGTAGCGGGCAAGGTTAATACCGATCCCAGCGGTAGCGCGTGCTCAATACGGCCACGATTGGCGAGGATGTCCCACGGATCGCCGACAAAAGGAATCGCCGCCGCGATAAATTTAGTGCCATCCACCACTGAGCCGCCGCCGACGGCCAGCAGAAAATCGATTTTCTCCTGGCGGGCCAGTTCAACGGCTTTCATCAGCGTTTCATAAGTCGGATTGGGTTCGATACCGGCGAACTCGAACACGGCTCGACCAGCCAGAGCGCTCATCACCTGATCATAAACGCCATTTTGCTTGATGCTGCCGCCGCCGTAGGTCAACAGGATCCGCTGATCCTTGGGGATTTCCTTGCTGATGGCGGCAATCTGGCCTTTGCCGAACAGGATTTTGGTCGGATTGTAGAAGGTAAAGTTGAGCATATACGGACTCCTGGGTTTAGATCAGTCGGCGACGTGGAGAACGATCTTGCCACGCGCATGGCCGCCCTCGCTGATGGCATGGGCCTGGCGCACTTCCGCGAGCGGCAAAATGGTATGGATCAGTGGCTTCATTTTGCCCTCGTCGATTAAGCGCGCAATCGCGCTAAGTTGCCGACCATCGGCGTGAATAAAGACGAAGGCTCGACGCAGGCCGCGTTCGGCGGCGGTTTCTTTGCAGGGCGGGCTGACCACCGACACCAGAATGCCGCCCGGTTTCAGCACCTGCCACGAGCGCTCCTGGATATCGCCGCCGAGCGTGTCGAATACCACATCGACCTCTTTGACCACCTCTTCAAAGCGAGTTCGGGTGTAGTCGATGAACTGATCAGCGCCCAATTCGGCCACCAGCCCGGTATTGACCGCTGAGGCGGTGGCGATCACGTGAGCGCCCCGCGCCTTGGCCAGTTGCACCGCCAGGCTGCCAACGCCACCGGCGGCGGCGTGGATCAGGACGGTTTGACCGGCCTGTAGTTGGGCGGCGTCTACCAGCACTTGCCATGCAGTGAGGGCGGCCAGCGGCACGGCGGCGGCGTGCGGGTGATCCAGCGTTGCCGGTTTATAAGCGGCTTCGTCAGCTTTGACGGCGATGTATCCCGCATAACCCCCATCGCGCTCGATATCCGGGCGGACATACACTTCGTCACCCACTTTGAATCGCGCCGCTTGCGGACCGACTTCGACCACTTCGCCGGAGACATCCCAGCCGAGCGTCAGTGGCAACGTATGTTTCAGGACGTTTTGCAGATAACCCTCCCGGATTTTCCAATCGACCGGATTGACCGCCGCCGCCCGCACCCGGATCAGAATATCGTCGGGGCGGAGTTTGGGCATCGGTACGTTTTCGTAGTGCAATACGTCAAGGCCGCCATAGGCGTGAATGCGCACGGCTTTCATAGTTAATGTCATGCAGAGTCTCCCGATACGGTCACTGTCAATAGGACTATAGAGCAATCATTAAGGTCCACGGCTTGAGCGGTGTTATCTTTGATCCAACCACGGGTAATTTCTCTGGAACACCCACGACAGCCGGGGTTTACGCTGGCGTTCTGATCGCTACTAACAGCGCGGCTAGCAGCGTGATCAACTATCAGATGACTGTCACAGCAACACCCACCGACATCCCCACCCTGTCCGAATGGGCCATGCTGATCCTGCTCAGCTTATTGCTCGGTATGGGCGGCTGCTGGATGCGGCGGCGACGGCAAGGCTTATAGCGATACCCAAACCCCGGCCCGTTGCAATGACGGGCTGGGGTTAACGACGAAGCTTCTGTTTAGCAAAATGACTTGTTCAGTTTTATTAGCCAGCTTGCTTGTTCTTTAGGAAGGTGCAAAATCTCCTGATCTTTATCGAGCGGAGATCAAACCATGCTGCACACGATTGAAGTCGAGGTGGATGCTCAAGGCGCGATTCACCCTCTACAGCCCCTACCGGACGCATGGGAGCGGCGGGCGCTGCTGACTCTTGTGGTACCTGAACAAGCTATTAAACCCCCAGTAAAGAACGCTGATATCGCCTCCCTATTCGGCATTCTGCGTACTCCAACGGGTGTCAGCCTGGAAGAGATGGATACTGCGATTCAGGCGCGTGTCAGGACCCGATGGCATGATTGCGATTGATACCAATGTCCTGGTGCGAATCCTCGTGGAGGATCCTGATGCCCCGGAACAATGCCAACAGGCTCGCAATCTCGTTCTATCAGCAAGCGAGCCAGTCTGGATTGCCCAGATTGTTTTGGTAGAAGCGGTCTGGGTACTGGAAAGTTGCTACAGATTTCAGAAATCCGCTATCGTCAATGTCATTGAGCGTATTTCATCGCATCCAGCGCTCCAGCTTGAAGCAGCGGAGCGGATCGAAAACGCCCTGGCGCTATACCAGGATCACACTGTTGATTTTGCCGATTGCCTTATTCTGACAGCAGCAACTCAGCGGCGACTCATCCTGCATACCTTTGATCGTAAATTGGCTCGCCTAAATGGGGTGCAACGCATAATGCCAGCTTGAAAGAAAGTGGTTGCAACCGGCATCCCCACTGTGTCCGGAACAGACCATGCTAGTCCTGCCAGGGCATCCTGGACGAATTCGACTTGGTTGCTACTCAGAATGTCTGGTCAACCTAACCCCGTTTTGCCTGAAAGGCAGCCAGCGCTGTCCGAATGGCTTCAACTTCCGCCTCTTCCAAGCGTCGCATCACCTTACCGATAAATTGCAATTGCCGTTTATGGGCGCCCCGCTGTGGCATCGCTTGGGCAGCTTTAACGGCTGCCAGCAACTCATCACTTAGCGGCACCTGTTTAAGTTGAGTCGAGGACAGTTTGACCACCGCTTCACCTAAATCCTGCAACGCGGTGGCTTCTCGCTTGAGCTGGCTTTTACTGGGGCGGAGATTTGAATTAAGTACACTGTCTTCATCGTCAAATGAATCGTCATGCATGAGGTTGTCTGCTAATAGAGTGTTTGGAATGGGAGTTTGCAGGCGGTCCATTGATGTTTCAATCGTCTGTTGGCGAACTTAGAAGCAGTGGAAATATTAGCGCTATCTCTTTGCTAGCCGAATAAATCTCCCTGTGCTTTGAAAGCAGCGATATCCTCGACGGTACGCAGTACACCGACAATGCTGAAGCTACGAGGGTGTGCCAGCATTGTACCCATGACTAAATGTAGGTTCTGCTTGACGAGAATTTTCTGCCACATTTCCTGCATTCGAGACAAAGCTTCGTTGCCATAGCGTTGGCAATAGCGGTAATAGGTCGCCTGGACTTCCCAGTCTAGAATTTGGCAACGGTGTTGCTTATAACCTGTGGTAAAGGTATAGAAAAATGTGAAATCCTTTTGCAAAGGAGGAAGTTCCTGCTCAAACAGCATGGCTTGTCGGCTTGCCTTAAGATTTTCGCGTTCTTCTTCGGAAGCCTCTGCAATCGCTTTCCATGAGAACCGCACGGATGCTGGGTCAGGACAGATAATGCCAAGGCTTCGTCCCGTTTTAACGTTTTCTTGCTGAAGAGCTTCCAGAGAATCCACTACGAATGGCAGCCAGATTTTGAAACGTTCGCGTGGTAGCAAGGTGCGCCCGGTAACGACAGAGATAGAATCCTCAATAACTCGGACGCTTTCTGGGCGAGGGTCTGAAGTTGGCCGGAAGGTTTCCAAAGCTACTAAATCATAACGGTCGAATCGTTGTTCGGGTTTCAATCGGCGATAACGAACAGGATAGAGACGCAGCATAGCTCTACCATCTTCGGTGATCCCAGCGCAACAGACTGTTTCTTCATAATGCTGGCTTGCTTGAGGGAAGGCTTTGACCAGAATCCACACGCGCTGCTGTTTTCGGTCGTCTTGCGCCATATCCTTTTTGCACTCCCAAGTGCTGCGGCGATAGTCCCGTCAAATCAGCTAAGATGCAGGCGACAACTTGACGGTGACATGTCTGTGGGTCGCGCTCATAACACATTAACGCTACCTTGCCAGTTAATTGATGTGCCAATTCGTGTAGGAGATCAGTCTGAGTCTCAAGATAATCACGAAAATGGTCAAAAAAGACATCGTAATCTTGGTCAGAATGGAGCTGATTGCGTATGGCTTTTGGCGAGCCAAGGCGTTTTTCGTGCCTGTAGTCAATTTTGACCGCTTCCACAGCTTGCTTGAGCGCAGATTTGGAAAACCCTTTGCGGCGGGAAATCGGAACTTCTCGAATATCAAGCAGTAGGGTGACGCCGGTTTGGCGTAAAGTCATGAGAAAATCGTCAAGCGTTGTTCCCTCATAACCGATGGTATAAAGCATTTTCATTGGGATTTCCGATCTTTAGGCTTGATTATAGAATAACTCAAACCGCTATTCTTGATCACCAAGGTGATTGAATCGCAAACCCTGGCCGACAGACACGCACTTAGGGCTGGCTTGCCGTCGGCCAAATCTTCTGACTGGGGACTAACCTAGCAGGATCTCTCTAACTTCATCCTTCAGCGAGCTTCACTGCGGGTGCCCATAACCGCTCCAGCACCGGTCGGTCGCTGCCCAGCAACGGATGCAAATAGGCGCGGAAGGCGTCCGTGACATCGTTACCCTCGGCATTGATAAAAGCATCGGGCATGTGGCGGGTCTGGGCGGCAATTTTCCGGACATCCGCCAATTCATAGCGCACGGCATAATCACCGACGCGCTTAATAACTACCGAACCGCTCAAGCCCTGGCCACAGGCGTAGTGTACGGCTTTCTCGCCCACTTCACGCGCTTCGCGGGCGTCCACGTCCGAGACGATGCCTGCAAACGAGCGTTGCAGATAACCAAACGTATCCGAGCGCACCCGCTTGATGCCGAGGCTGCTTTGTACCATCGCCGCCAGTTCATCGGCCAACGCGCCGCCAGACAGTTGGACATTGCCGTGGGCATCGACTTCCGGTTCGCGTCCTGCTTTACGCATGAGATCAGCGGCGAGCGGGATTTCCTTGCCCTTGTCATCGCGGTTTGCCCAGACGCCTTCGGAAATCGCCACGATACAGCGCCCGTGCTGCTTGTAAACGCGGTCCACATCAGCCAAATAGCGGTCAATGGAGAATTGCCGCTCTGGCAGATAAATCAGATGCGGGCCATCATCATCGTGCTGGCGGGCCAGCGCCGAGGCAGCGGTGAGCCAACCGGCGTGCCGTCCCATGATGATAGCGATATAGACGCCCTGCAACGCCATGTTGTCGGCATTGGCTCCGCCGAAGGCGCTGGCGACGAAGCGAGCGGCGGAGGGGTAGCCCGGACAATGGTCGGTAACCGGTAAATCGTTATCTACGGTTTTCGGAATGTGGACGGCCCGCAGTTCGTAACCTTCTTTGGCGGCGTATTCGCCAACAATCCGCACGGTGTCGGACGAGTCATTGCCACCGATGTAGAAGAAATAGCGCACATCGTGCTTTTTGAACACATTCAGGATGTTCTGGCAATAGGCCGCGTCCGGTTTATCGCGGGTCGAACCCAGCGCCGAGGAGGGCGTTTGCGCCACCCGTTCCAGATTGTGGGTGGTGGCTTCCGACAGGTCGAGGAAGGCTTCATGGACGATGCCGCGTACCCCGTGCCGTGCTCCCCAGACGCGGGTCACCTCCGGGAAGCGGCGCGATTCCAGCACCGCCCCAACCAAGCTTTGATTGATAACCGCCGTTGGGCCGCCCCCCTGGGCGATGACCACTTTACCGCGTAATCCGCTCATTCCAGATTCTCTCCAGGTAGAATAATGTCGTTACGAGTGACCGACCATCTGGGAAATATCTTTCATCAGCAGAAACAGATGATGAGGGTCGGTCGGGCTGGGTTGAAAATTGAAGTGCTGATAGAACTGGCGGGCCTTTTCATCTTTGGCGTGAACAAACAAAGCGCGTATCCCGACGATATCCGCCGCCGCAACACAACGTAACAGGGCATCCTTGAGGAGTGCCGCTCCCAAACCTCTACCCTGTTCTTGGCTATCAATGGCCAGTCGCGCAAGGATCATGAGCGGGATCAGGTGGCGGGCTATGCCTTTGACGATTCGGGCTGGGGCAGCTTGGTGGTCGACCTGGCCTACGGTCAAACTGTAGTAGCCGACAACCTGACTGTCCCGACAAACCACATAGGTTTGGGCCGTGTTGGCACGCTGATTGACGAAAGCGAACCGATTGAGAAAGCGGTTCAATTCCGCGTTGCCACAATCGAAGCGTTCGGTTGGGTGATCGAACCGCAGCTTTTCGATAGCAGAAAAGCGGGAATCATTGACGGCCATCAAGGATGCTCGGCTCGTTCAGAAGGCGCTGAAGGCGCGGCATGGGTTTAGCAGGCGCATCCAGCGCCGCCATGAATGCGGCCCACTGGGCGTCATCCAGTAGAAACAAACGCCGGTCGGCTAAAACCTCAGCGGCGTGTGTCAAGGCGCTGTCAAGAACGAACTCTGAAACCGTCTTCTGCGCCGTGCTGGCGGCTTCCTGCAACGTGCGCTTAACAACAGGCGTTGTGCGAATATCAATCCGCTCTGATTTTTGGGTTAAATCGCTCATGTCCGCCTCTCTCGTGCTGAGTCACTCTCAATGAAGGAGGTATACACACAATGTCAGGACAAAACAACCGATGTCGGCAGCCTATCAGTCATCATCTGGCCTTGGTTGCCACTTGATCTCTGGCGGCGGCAGCAATTTTCTCCGGCGTGAAGCCGAATTTATTTTGCAACGCTTTCAGCGGAGCCGACGCGCCAAAGGTGTGCATCCCGATGGTCAGGCCCTGCAAACCGACATAGCGCCGCCAGCCCAGTGTTGACGCCTGCTCCACTGAAATCCGCGCCGTAATAGCTGGTGGCAGCACGCTTTCCTGATAGCTCTGCTCCTGCCGGTCGAACAATTCCCACGACGGCATACTGACCACCCGCGCCTTGATGCCTTCAGTCTTCAATTGCTCATAGGCTTTCACGCACAGCGACACCTCGCTGCCGGTGGCAATCAGCAACACCTCCGGCTGACCGTCGTCGGCATCGGCCAGCACATAGCCGCCTTTGGCAAGACCCGACGCAGCGGCATAGCGGCGGCGGTCCAGCGTCGGCAAGTTCTGTCGGGTCAGAATCAGTGCCACCGGATCGTGCCGCAATTGCATGATAACGCGCCACGCTTCGACCACTTCGTTGGCGTCCGCCGGGCGCAGCACAATCAGGCCGGGAATTGCCCGCAGCGACGCCAATTGCTCGACTGGCTGATGGGTGGGGCCGTCTTCGCCGACGCCGATAGAATCATGGGTGAAGATGTGGATGACCGGAATTTCCATCAACGCGCCCAGCCGAATCGCCGGACGGGCGTAGTCGCTGAAAATCAAAAAGCCAGAGCCGTAAGGCCGCACCTTGCACAACGACAGGCCGTTGAGAATCGCGCCCATCGCATGTTCGCGGATGCCGAAATGAAAATTACGGCCACCGTAATTCTCCGCCGTGTAATCGCCCGCGCCGTCAAAAGTCAACCGGGTGTTGGTGGAGGGCGCTAAATCCGCCGAGCCGCCAATCAGCCACGGCACGTTGCGGGCCAGCACGTTGAGCACCTGACCCGATGCAATCCGGCCGGCCATACCTGCCTCGCTGGGCGGAAACTCCGGCAATTCCTTATCCCACCCGGCGGGCAACTCGCGGCCCTGCATTTTTTGCAGATCATCGGCCAGGTCGGGGTATTGGTGGCGGTATTCGTCCAGCTTGACGAACCAGGCATCGCGCAGGGTGTGGCTGCGTCGCCCGATGCCCTGCTGAAAATGGGTTAGCACTTCCTCCGGCACCAGAAACTTTTCATCTTCCGGCCAGCCGTAATGGCGCTTGGTCAGGCGGATTTCTTCCTCACCCAGCGGACTGCCGTGGGCTTCGTGGGTGTCCTGTTTATTGGGCGCGCCGTAAGCGATGTGGCTATCGACAATAATCAGGGTCGGGCGGTCGCGGGTGTTTTTGAAGGTGCGAAACGCCCGCTCCAGCATCTCCAAATCGTTGGCGTCGCCGACCCGCAGCACGTTCCAGTTGTAGCCGATAAACCGCGTGGCTACGTCCTCGCTAAAGGCCCAATCGGTGTGGCCTTCGATGGTGATTTTGTTGTTGTCGTATAGCCAGCATAAGTTCGAGAGTTTGAGATGACCGGCCAATGACGCCGCCTCGCCGGTGAGGCCTTCCATCATGCAGCCATCGCCCGCCAGTGCGTAGACATCGTAGTCGAACATCTCAAAGCCAGGCCGGTTGTAGCGGGCGGCCAGCCATCGCCCGGCCATGGCCATGCCGACGCTGGTGGCGACCCCCTGACCGAGCGGGCCGGTAGTGGTTTCGATGCCGGACGTCCAGCGGTATTCGGGATGTCCGGCGCATTTGCTGTCGAGCTGGCGGAAATGCTTGATGTCGTCCAGCGTCACGGTCGGCTGACCCATCCGTTCGTAGGCCGAATTGACGGTTTTCGTGCCGGTGAGGTGCAGCAGCGAATACAGCAGCATCGAGGCGTGGCCGATGGACAGCACGAAGCGGTCGCGGTTGGGCCAAATCGGGTCTTCCGGGTCGAAGCGCAGAAAGTGCTGCCACAGGCAATACGTCACTGGGGCCATCGCCATCGGCGTCCCCGGATGGCCGGAATTGGCGGCCTGCACCGCATCCATGGAGAGCGTGCGGATGGTGTTGATGGCCAGTTGGTCGAGATTCACCGAATCGTTCATAGCGGAAACCTTAGCTCAAGCGTTTAACGGCTGGGTGAGTGTGTACAGTTGGCGGTAACGCGCCCATTGGGCGCGGTGATAGGCGGTCTGTGCTGGGCGGGGTGCGTAGTGGTTCTGCGGCGGCGGTTGGGTGCAAATCCGGCCAATGGCCGCTTCCACATCGCCGCCCGCTGCGCCAATCATCGCCAGTCGCGCCGCACCCAAAGCCGGGCCAACCTCGCCGCCCGCGCGATAGACCAGCGGCAAATCCAGCGCATCGGCCAGCAGTTGCCGCCAGAACGGGGAACGCGCGCCGCCGCCGATTAAATCCAGTTCGCGCGGTTCGCTGCCCGCTGCCCGCAAGGCATCCAGCCCATCGCAGAACGAGTAGGCCACCCCTTCCAACACCGCCAGCGTCAAATCATTGAGATCGCTGGCGTTGGTCAGGCCATGGAATTGACCGACCGCGCGGGGGTCGTTGTGCGGGGTGCGCTCACCGGACAGATAGGGCAAGAACAAGACCGGTGTTTGCGTTTTACCGCTGGCTTCCAGTCGCGCCAGCAACTCGCCAACCTCACGTTCCAAGGTTCGGGCCAGCCACGCCAGCGAATTGGCCGCCGACAGGCTGACCGACATTTGATGCCAGCGGTTCGGCAGGCAATGACAAAAAGCGTGCACGGTCCGTTCAGGACAAGCGTGATGCGCGGCGCTGACCACGAACACCACGCCCGACGTGCCAAGCGACAGAAAGCCCTGACCGGGGTTGATGATGCCGACCCCGACCGCACCACCGGCGTTGTCGCCCGCCCCAGCCACCACAGGGACGCGAGGTAGATTCAGTGCCGCCGCTGCGTCCGCCGTCAGTTCCCCGACGATGTGGCAGCCTTCATACAGCGTCGGCATATGCGAACGATTCAGGCCGGTTTCGGCCAGCAAGGCATCGTCCCAATCGCGCTGGGCCGGGTCGAGCCACAGCGTCCCGGCGGCATCGGACATGTCGGACGCAAACTGGCCGGTCAGCCGCCATTGCAGATAATCCTTCGGGAGCAAGACCTTGGCGATGCGGGCGAACAAGTCCGGCTCATGCTTGCGCACCCACAGCAGCTTGGGCGCGGTGAAACCGGGCATCGCCATATTGCCGCAACGGTCGCGGAAATCCGGCAAGCTGGCTTCCAGTTCGGCGCATTCGGCATGGCTGCGGCCATCGTTCCAGAGGATGCAGGGCCGCAACACCCGATGTTGAGCGTCCAGCAGAGTCGCGCCGTGCATCTGGCCGGACAGCCCGATGGCTTTGACCGCATTGAGCGGTGCGCCTTGGGATTTAAGCGTTGCTAACGCCGCCCGACAGCTTTGCCACCACAAGTCAGGATTTTGCTCCGACCATAACGGACGCGGGTTGGCGACGGGATGCTCAGCGGTGGCCTGATAACGCACCGCACCGTCTTCGTCCAATAACACCGCCTTGACGCCGGAGGTGCCAATATCGAATCCGAGAACCATAATGCTGCCCTCGCGCCGGTGGCTTTACGCCTTGAGATACTGCTGCAAGGTGGCCCGTGTGCCTTTGGCATACAGGCTTTCCAGTGCCTTCCGCAGAGCGCTGACGAACGGTTCAGCCTGTGGCAGGTCGGAGCCAAAGATTTGATGTAACGCCAGAAACGGTGTTGGGTCGGGATTGCCCGGCTGAACGTGGCGTTGCAGTTCATCCCGCAGCGGGTCGGTCGGGGTAATCGGTTTGCCCGCATCATCCGCACCGCCGAGGTAACGAATCCAGCCCGCGATTAGCAGGGCGAAAATATCCAGCGGTTTACCCTGCTTGAGTTGCTCGCGGGCGATGGGCAACACGAATTTCGGGATGCCGGAGGAGGCGTAGAAGGCAATCCGCGACAGTTGATCCTTGACGGCGGGGTTGGCGAACCGAGCGAGCAGGGTTTGTTGATAGTCGGCCAGATTCACGCCCGGCGGTTCGTGGATAAGGGGCCGCACTGCATCCATGTAGCGATTGAGCAGCGCCCTGATGTCGGGGTCGCGCATGGCTTCATCGGCGGTGACGTAGCCCAGCAGCACCCCGTAATGGCAGAGCATTTGATGACCGGCGTTGAGCAGGTGAATTTTCATCAGCTCGTAAGGGTGCACGTCCGGGGTCATCTGCACCCCGACTGCCGCTAAATCCGGGCGACCGTTGCAGAATTTATCCTCGACCACCCACTGCTTGAACGGCTCGGCGACCACCGGCCAAGCATCGGTCACGCCGCCCAACAGCGTCTTGACCTGCTCGCGCAGCGCGTCCGTGGTGACCGGGGTAATGCGGTCCACCATGCAATTGGGGAAAGCAACGTTCGTTTCAATCCACGCGCCCAGTTCGGCGTTACGCAGCCGGGCAAAGCTCGTGAGCATCCGCCCGGCCAGTTCGCCGTTGCTTTGCAAATTGTCACAAGACAGGACAGTGAACGGCGCGATTCCGGCCTTGCGGCGACGGTTTAGCGCTTCGGCCAGATAGCCATAGAGCGAGACAGGGGCTTCGTTGGGCTTGTCCAAATCGTGGCGCAGATTGGGATGCTGCTCATCCAGCTCGCCGGTGCCGTGATTGAGGTAATAACCGCCCTCGGTGACGGTAATCGAGACAATGCGGGTTTCCGGGTCGGCCAGCCGGGCAATCACCGCTTCCGACTCGCTGGGGGCATGCAGGTAGCCGCGCTCTGAGCCGATGATGCGCACGGTTTCCACGCCATCGTCGCGCTCGACCAGGGTGTACAGCAGGTCTTGCGGGCGCAGCGCCTCGGCCATTACCTGGTCTTGCGGCAGCAGCCCGACGCCACACACCCCCCACGGACTGGGGCCTTGCGCGTTAAACAGGTCATCGAGGTATAAAGCCTGATGGGCGCGATGGAAGTTGCCCAGCCCAATATGGACGATAGCCTGACCGATTTGGCTGCGGTCATAGCGGGGAACGACGACGCTGGTGGGTAGTTGGCCAAGCAGCGCCGGATTGAGGCGGCGGTTGTGTGTATCGCTCATGGTTTAGGAACTCCTCTTTCGGCAAAAGGTGTTGACCAATTCCGCTAAATCGTCCATGCGGTTGATGACGGCGGTCGCACCGACTTCCCGTAGCCGTTGCGCCTGCTCTGGCGGGGTATGGCTGGCCCCGGTGAAGCCGATCACCGTCATCCCGGCTGCTTTGGCGGCGCGGACGCCGGATAGGCTGTCTTCGATGACCAGACAATGGGCGGGCAGAACGCCTACATGTTCGGCGGCATAGAGGTACACATCCGGCGCAGGCTTGGGGTTCGCCACGAAATCGGCGGAGAACAGCCGGTCGCCGAAATACGCGGTCAGCCCCGCTCGTGCCACCGAGCGGCGGACGCTGGTCAGTGAGCTATTCGACGCTACCGCTTTGAGCGTTGGTATTCGTTCAATAGCGGCTTTTGCGCCGGGAATCGGTTGCAGTTCTTCATCCAGCGCGTGGTCGATGGCGGCGATGATGCTTGGCACCGTACCCGGCGGTAGCGTCTGGCCGGTGCGCTGTTCCACCGTCGCCAGAATGTCCACGGTGCTGATACCGGCGGTGTTGTGGAGCAACGGCGCGGCATCAACGCCGGGTAGCAGCCGGGCCAGTTCCCGATCCAGCACCTGCAAGGCGAGGATTTCGCTGTCCACTAATACGCCGTCGCAGTCGAAAATGACTAAATCCACGGTCGGTCTATCCATCACTTAAAGGTCGAAATTTGTTGGCAAAATCACTACATCCCGGATGGTCATGCCACGGGGTCGGGTCAGCATGAACAGCACTACATTGGCGATTTCGCTGGCTTCAATCAGGCTGCCGGATTCTTTGGCCTCTTTCAGTTTTTCCTCCGGCCAATCGGCAAGCAGCGAGGTGATGACCGGGCCGGGTGAAATCGAGCCGACGCGGATGCCGTGCTTAAACACCTGACGGCGCACGATTTGGACGAAGGCGTTAATCGCCCACTTCGACGAGGCGTAGACCGGTTCCCACGGGGTGGGGTAGTGGGCCGCCAGCGAGCTGGTGATGATGATGTCGCCGGTGCGCCGCTCAATCATGTGGGGCAGCACATCATGGACATTTTTCATCACCACGTTGATGTTGAGATTCAGCATCCGGTCGATGGCGGCAGGATCAGCGTCCACCAGGTCACCGCCGATATAGCTCCCGGCGTTGGCGTGCAGAATGTCGAGCTGCCCTGTTTTTTCCAGAATCTGCGGCAATAGAGTGGCGCAGCTTGGCGGGTCGAGCAGGTCGAGTTTCAGCGGAATCGCTCCAGCGCCCAGCTTTTTGCAGGCTGCCGTCAGCGCCGCCTCATCGCGGTCCACCAGCACCACCCGCGCCCCAGCGGCCAGCATCGCCTCGGCGCTCGCCAGCCCGATGCCCGACGCAGAGCCGGTGACGGCGGCGACTTTACCTTCTAGTTCTCTTGGCATTTTGCTGCTCCTGAAATTCACAGCCTTCAGCCCCCCCTCTCCCCAACCCCTCCCCCGCGAGGGGGGAGGGGCTTTAAGCCCTCTTGCCCGCGAAGCCCTTGCCAGCCTTTACAAAGTGAGAAGCCTGCAAGGGGGAGGGGCTTTAACCCCTCTTTATCCCGCCTTCAGTAGGAGGAGACGAAAACTCCCCTCTCCCCTTGCGGGAGAGGGGCCGGGGGAGAGGGGGTCCAAGTCTCTAATGCCCACCCTTGCCCCGACCGACATCTGCCAGCGGATGACGAGCCGATTGCGCCAAGGCCAGCCCATCAGCGCCGAACAGGTGGCAGGTTTCGCTGCGCACCCCTAGCTGAATCTGGTCGTTGACCTTGATGTGGCTATTGCCGTCCACTTCCGCCGTAATCATCACGCCGTTAGCCAGCTTGACATAGGCATACGTCGCACCGCCCAGCCGCTCGACTACCAGCGCCGTACCGGTCAGGCGACCGTTGCCCGCGCCTTCCTGAAGATGCTCAGGGCGCACCCCAAGCGTGAGCTGATCGCCCACCTTGGCCGCACCGCCGACCACCGGCACCAGCAGGCTATCGCCGCCGGGCAGTTCCACCGTGACACCTTCGGGAGCGACGCCTTTCACCGTCACATCCAGAAAATTCATGGTCGGCGAGCCGATGAAGCCAGCGACGAAGCGGTTCGCCGGATGGTGATACAGCTCCAACGGCGAACCGATTTGCTCGACCACGCCACCTTGCAACACCACAATCTTGTCAGCCATAGTCATGGCCTCGACCTGATCATGGGTCACATAAATCATGGTGGCGTTGAAATCGCTGTGCATCCGGGCGATTTCGATGCGCATCTGTACCCGCAGCGCCGCGTCCAGATTCGACAGCGGCTCATCGAACAGAAACACTTTGGGATTGCGGACGATGGCGCGACCGATAGCGACGCGCTGACGCTGGCCGCCGGAGAGCGCTTTCGGCTTGCGGTCCATCAGCGGGTCCAGCTTGAGGATGCGGGCCGCTTCGTTGACCTTTTTGTCAATTTCCGCCTGTGGCACCTTCGCCAGCTTCAGGCTAAACCCCATGTTGTCGCGCACCGTCATGTGCGGATACAGCGCGTAGGTCTGGAACACCATCGCGATGCCCCGGTCAGCGGGCGACAGGTCATTGACCCGCTTGCCATCAATGCTCAATTCGCCATCGGTGATGCTCTCCAGCCCGGCAATCATCCGCAACAGGGTGGATTTACCGCAGCCGGATGGGCCGACGAAGACCACGAATTCCTTGTCATTGATGTCAATATCGACACCTTTGATGATGTCAACAGGCCCGAACGATTTCTTGATATTGCGTAAAACGACTTCAGCCATGATCGCTGTCCTCAAAAAGGGTTACTTGACGGCGCCAAAGGTCAGGCCTGACACCAATTGCCGTTGGCTCATCCAGCCCACCACCAGAATCGGCGCAATCGCCATCAGGGAGGCGGCGGACAGCTTGGCCCAGAACAGACCCTGCGGACTGGAGAACGAGGCGATGAAGGCGGTCAGCGGCGCACCCTGCGAACTGGTCAGATTCAGGCTCCAGAACGCTTCGTTCCACGACAGGATGACCGACAGCAGGCCGGTGCTGGCAATGCCCGGCACCGCCAACGGCAGCAGCAGCAAAAACAATTCCTGCATCGGGTTCGCGCCATCGACTCGCCCGGCTTCGAGAATCTCGCCCGGCACGTCCTTGAAGTAGGTGTAGAGCATCCACACCACAATCGGCAGGTTAATCAGCGTGTAGATGATGAGCAGGCCGGTAACGGTATCGAGCAGGCCCAACGTCTTAAAAATCAAATACATCGGAATCAACACGCCGACTGGCGGCATCATCTTGGTGGACAGCATCCACAACAGCGTCGAGGGTGTGCGTTTGGTCGGGAAAAACGCCATCGCATACGCCGCCGGAATGGCCAGCGCCAGCGCTAACAGCGTCGAGCCGAATGACACCGCGATGGAATTCCAGACGAAACGGGCGTAGTTGCTACGGTCAATCACATCGTTGTAGTTCTCCAGCGTCGGTGTGAAGAACAGCGACGGCGGGGTGCTGATGGCCTCGGTTTCGGTCTTGAACGAGGTCAGCGCCATCCAGAAGATGGGAAAGAAAATCAGGACGGCAATCACCCAGGCCAGAATCGGAATCCAGCGCGGCGGTTTTTGAAAGGTAGAGGGCATGGACATGGCGTTCTCCTCAGCCTTGCTGCAAGTTGCGGGACACGGTGCGCACCAGGAAAATCGCCACGACATTGGCCAGAATCACGGCGATGATGCCGCCCGCCGAGGCATAGCCGACATCGAATTGCAGCAAGCCGACCGAGTAAATCAGCCAGGCCAGATTGGTGGTCGCCGTGCCCGGCCCGCCGGAGGTAGTGACGTAGATTTCCGCAAAGATGGTCAGCAGGAAGATGGTTTCAATCATGATGACCACGGAAATCGCCCGGCTCAGATGCGGCAGGGTGATGTAGAAAAACATCGCAAACGGCCCGGCCCCGTCGATGCGCGCCGCTTCCTTCTGCTCTGAATCCAGCGACTGAATCGCGGTCAGCAGAATCAGGAAGGCGAACGGCACCCATTGCCAGGACACAATGACGATGACCGAGAACATCGGGTAATCGGTGAACCAGTCGGTTGGGGTTAAACCGACCATGCTTTGCAGCGAGGCAATCAGCCCATAGACCGGGTGCATCATCATGTTTTTCCACACCAAGGCGCTGACGGTGGGCATGACGAAGAACGGCGCAATCACCAAAAGCCGGGCGATGTTGCGGCCCGGAAATTCCTGGTTATAAAGCACCGCAAACAGGGTGCCGAAGACCACAGTGATAATCAGCACCGAACCGACCAGCACTAACGTATTCCACAGGGAAGTCCACAGCGCGGGGTCGTCGAACAGAAAGGTGTAATTTTCCAGCCCGGCAAAGCCGGTCAGGGTCGGATTGAGCAGGTTGTAGCGGATGACCGAGAAATACAACGTCATCGCCAGCGGGACAATCATCCACAGAAACAAGACGATGACCGACGGCCACAGCAAGGGCCGGGTATCGACTTCGCGGTTATTTCTCGCCGCCACGGCGGCAGAAGGGGCGGGTGCCAGGGTTGTCATGCAAAACCCTCGTGCGTGAGATTGCAGGGTCACTGCATCCGAGCGGATGCAGAACAAGGCGTTACACTAGGAGTAACCTCTCATGGGTTCCCTCTCCCCTTGCGGGAGAGGGTTAGGGAGAGGGGTTCAGGTTAAAGCCCTCTCCCGCAAGGGAAGAGGAAATGCAATGCGGCCTGTGCTATTTCTTGCCGTAGCCCGCTTGCGCCATAGTACGGGCGGTAGCGGCTTGGGCGGCTTTTAGTCCTTGCTCCAGCGGCATCTTGCCGGTCAGCACAGCCGCGATGGTCTGGCCGACCTGAGTGCCGATGGCCTGAAACTCCGGAATGCCGACATATTGAATGCCAACATACGGGCGGGGATTGAGGGTCTGATCAGTGGGGTCAGCGCTGTTAATCGCGGCTAACACCGGCTTGGCGAACGGCGCCGCTTCCAGATATTTGGCATTCTCGTAAGTCGAGGTGCGGGTGCCCGGCGGTACGCTGGCCCAACCTTCCTTCTCACCGACCAGTTCGACATACGGCTTGGAAGTCGCCCACAGCACAAACTTCTTGGCGGCATCCTTGGCGTCGGACGATTGCGGAATCGCCAGCGTCCAGGCCCACAACCAATGCGCACCCTTCGGGGTCTTGGCGACCGGCGCTTGGGCAAAGCCGACCTTATCCGATACCTTGGACTGTTTCGGGTTGTAGAGCAGACCGGCGGCGACGGTGGCGTCAATCCACATCGCGCACTTGCCATTGGCGAACAGGGTCAGATTCTCGTTGAAGCCGTTCGCGGCGGCACCGGGCGGGCCGTATTTGTTCAGCATCTCGACGTAATCGCCAATCGCGGCTTTCCATTCCGGGGTGTCGATGGTCGGTTGCCAATTCATATCAAACCACTGGCCGCCGTAGGTGTTGATCATGGTGGATAGGAAGGCGAAATTCTCGCCCCAGCCCGGCTTGCCGCGCAGACAAATCCCGTAAACCTCGGCTTTCTTATCGGTCAGCTTCTCGGCCCACTGCTTGACGTTATCCCAGGTCGGCTGCTCCGGCATGGTGAGACCGGCTTTCTCAAACAAATCCTTGCGATAGAACAGCATTGAGCTTTCGGCGTAGAACGGCGCGGCATACAGCTTGCCCTCGTAGGACAGACCATCGCGCACCGACTTCAAAATATCGTCTACCGCATAATCAGCGGGCAGATTCTCCAGCGGCATCAGCCAACCCTGCTTGGCCCAGATGGGGACCTCATAGGTGCCGACGGTCGCCACATCGAACTGACCGCTCTTGGTGGCGATGTCGGTGGTCAGGCGCTGGCGCAAGACGTTTTCCTCCAGCACCACCCAATCCAGCTTGATGTCCGGGTTTTGCTCCTCGAACTGCTTCGACAGCCTTTGCATGATCACCATGTCGCCATTGTTGACCGTGCCGATGGTGACCGTGGTCGCGGCGTGGGCGGTGGCGGCAAATGAGAAAGCGGCAGCCATCAACAGCGCTGATTTTCTTAGTTTCATGGGGTGCTCCTCTCCTCTCCAAAGGGGGTTTCACAGCAACTGCTCAACAGAGCGTATTAGAAATATGGCTCATGCAGGCCGCATCGCTAGTATTTAATTGGCCAATTTCTATACTTTTCTGATCTTGTAGCCGATGACCGGAGGAGCGGGAAGACCATGACTACCCCGATAAGCCATCAGGGACAGCCGGAGCTGGAAATCAGCGATAAACAGACTGGCGCGATTCGTTATCTTGAACACGGCTCGCCGCACTGGCGGATTCGCTGGCATTACCACGACGAGTACGAGCTGCACCTGATTGTCGCCAGTAGCGGCAAGATGTTCATTGGCGACTACATCGGCACGTTTCATCCCGGCTGTCTGGTGCTGACCGGCCCGCGCGTACCGCATAACTGGGTGAGTTATGCGCCCGATGGCACCCATTACGAACTGCGCGATCATGTAGTGCATTTTGATCACGACACCCTGACCTGCGCGGTCGCTTTGTTGCCGGAATTAGCGATGTTGCAACCGCTGTTGGAGCGTGCCCGATACGGGATTGAGTTTTTGCACTGTGGCGCTGTTGCAGAAAAATACATCTTGCGGATTAAGGAATCCGACGGCGCGGCGCGGGTGGGCTATTTTTGTGAATTGCTGGACCTGTTGGCCCGGAGTCCCGATCAACAGGTCTTATCGACGATTCAAATCAATTTGCCGATCAATAACGAATTTCAGAGAAAGGTCGATCTCGTGATTCAATTCGTGATGGATCACTATCAAAGTAAGATTGTGCTGGCCAAGGTCGCGGCGCTGGTGGGCATGAGTGAAGGCCATTTCTCGCGGTTTTTTCACAAAGCGACCGGCAGCAGCTTTAGTGAATTTGTCAACCGGGTTCGGATTACCCGAGCCTGTGATGTGCTGCCACGCACGAATAGGCCGATTACCTTGATTGCGGGTGAAGCGGGTTTTAACAATATCGCCAATTTCAATCGGCGCTTTGTGCAATATAAACACATGACGCCCAGTAAATACCGCCAGCAGTCGCGTGAGCGTTATTGTGCAATGAATACGTCACCGTCTCTTTAGCTGATCTGCTGAGCTATGGTCTGATCGTGGGTTAACCCCAAAATCCGCTAGCCGACGTTTATAGCCATCATCCTGCTCATTAAAACCCGGAGACTGTCCCTGATGACTCGAACCCGCTGGCTGTACTCGCTTGGCATCCTGCTCGTCTGCGCTACTACGCCGTTGGAGTCCATGGCGCGGATCAAACTGACGACCTTGCCCGTGCGCGAGCGGGTGGAAATTCAGCTTGACCATCCGCAAAGCGCCCTGGTCGAAGAGGAGCGCATCGTCCCGTTGGTTAAGGGCGTCAATCAAGTCGATTTCTCCTGGGCTAATACCCGCATTGACCCCGATAGTCTGGTTTTGCGCATCCTGCCGCCCCCCGCAGATAAGCCCCTGGATATCAAAGTGCTTTCGGTCAGCTATCCCCCAGGCGAAACCGCCCTGGTCTGGTCGATTGCTGCGAGCGATTCGGGCGCTGCGCGTGTACGGATCAGTTATTTGTTGGGCGGATTGAGCAAGGATTTCCACTACCGGGCGACTACAGGGCGTGATGAGAAAACCCTGGATCTGACGCAATGGTTGCGGATTAACAACAATGCCAATGAAGCTTACGAAAACGCCCGCTTCTGGGTTGGCGTTGGCGAACGTTTCGAAAAGCCGCTGGGATTAAGCGAGACCAAGGAGTTGCAACTGGCGCGCTTTGTAAGCGTGCCGGTGCGCAAAACCTATAGCTGCGACCCGATGGCCTTTGGCTATCTTGATGAGGCCCAGGACAAGCTGAATGTACCGATGCACTACGTCATTAAGAATGCCGGTGGCAGTCTTGGCAAGCAACCACTACCCGCAGGCAAGGCGCGCATCTTTCAGGATGACGGGAAAGGCGGTAGCGCATTCCTTGGTGAGGATCGCGGGGCTTTCACGCCGCCTGATGATGAGTTGACCTTATATCTGGGCTTGGCGCGCGATATTTCAGTACGACGTACCATTGATCGCAATGAACGCCAGCGCATTGCCGGTAACCTCTATCGTTATGACGTGACGTTAAAATACGAAATCGAGAACTTCAAAGACACGCCGGTTACGCTGGATATCGCTGAAAGCGTCCGCCAGATTCGTGATGCCATTCGCAGTGGCGAGACCAATGGCCTTGATCCGGAATGGCAACTGGGCGGTGGCACCTTGGCGAAGCCCGATCCCGCTAAGAGCGATGCCGACAAGTTGCTCTTCCATGTCGATCTGCCGCCGCGCGCCGCCGACGGTCAGGCGCAAAAACAGGTGCATACCTTGCGCCTGACCCTGAATAACGAATGGTGAGCGCGATGATGAGAAATTGGCTTGGTTGTTATCTGGTTTTACTCGCTGTTCTGCTACCGCTAGACGTTCTGGCGCGCAATATCGATCTTGCTACGGTTCCCAGTCGAAATACGGTGCAGCTGACCATCTACAACTCTGAGGATTTAACCCTGGTGCGGGAAACGCGGGTAGTGACTTTCAAACAAGGGGTCAATCCACTGCAATTTTCCTGGGCTAACACCTTGATCGACCCCACCTCGGTTGAATTAACCGTCCGGCAACCGAAAACCGGCGTGGAGTTACTGGATACCACCTATCCGCATGATCGAGCGCAGACGCTTTATTGGCATGTGCAAAGCGACACCAATCGCGAAGCCACCATTGAAATCAGCTACTTCACTTCAGGCATTTCCTGGCGCGCCGATTATCTGGCCATCGCTGATCCCGATGAAAAGACGCTGCGTCTGGATAGTTTCGTGCGCGTGGATAACCGCTCCGGCGAGGATTACGAAAATGCCCAGGTGCGGCTGGTCGTCGGTACGATCAATCTGGTGGAAAAAATCGCCCAGCTGGCCAAATTACCCGTCGGGCGCGTTAAGGAAGCGCTAAAGAATGAGGAGTATCAGGAGACCCGGCAGAAGGCCGCGCGCATGATGATGGCTCCAGCGCCCCCCAGTCTGGCTAGAGCCGCTGACGCGGAAATAGCCATGGAAGCGCCCAAGGAAATCATTAAGGAAGGACTGAGCGAGTATTTCATCTACACCATCGACGGTACCGAAACCGTGCCGAACGGCTGGGCGAAACGCTTGCGCAGCTTCGAAGCGGCTGACGTGCCGCTGAATGTCCAGTATCGGTACCGCCCCCGTGAGTACGGCGAGGAGTTAGTGCGGCTGTATCTGTTGCGCAACGATACCGCCTCCAAGCTGGGCTTGACGCCCCTGCCAGACGGCGAATTGCGGGTGTTCCGCGCCAACAGTCAGGGGGGTCTGAGCTATTTAGGCAGGCAGTCGCTGAAGTACATCCCCATCGGCGACCAGATTGAACTGAACCTGGGTGCTGACCCGGCGGTGGTGTTTGAGCTGATCAAGCGCAAAGTCCATCGTGACAATCTCTGGTTCCAGGTTAAAGGCGGCAGCCTCTATCGCAAATTGGGCGATGAAGCCTTAAAGCTGGAGCTGGATAGTACCGTCGTCGGTTGGGATGAGCACACCGTGTTCCGGCAGGAAATCCGCAATTACACCGGCAAGCCGATCACGGTGCAAATTCGGCGCGATTATCCCGGTGATGGGGTGTTTCGCAGCCAACTCAAGCCGATCCTCCATGATTTCCAGACTGTGCAGTTTGAAACCGACGTACCGGCTGGCGGTAAGGCGGAGCTGGATTATCAGGTCACCACCCGCCAAGGCTACAACCAAAAGCAGAGTCGGATCGAGTTGCAAACTGGACAAGTCGACCGTTAGGCAGCTGATCGGCGTGTCAAATCAGGGTGAGCACAACGTCACCCTGGTCTTTTGCCGGGTTTCAGCCTAGCGCAACACCAGCAATAACTCCTCACGGCCGCGCAACAGATTGAGCAACAACCCTTCACTGTCATTGGCCAGCTGCTGCATTTCAGCAACGCTGCCAATGGCTTGACGATTGACCGCTAAAATCAAATCATTTTTGCGCAAACCGGCGCGGGCGGCGGCGCTACCGGATTCGACATGAGCGATGATGACGCCCTGCGCCCGTCCAGCCAGCGGTGAGTTAGGGCTGATGTCTTCAAACGTCGCTCCGCTTAGGCGGCTGTCAAGGGTTTGCCCGTCCATTTTGGCCGAGACGTATTCCCCGACTTTGGCCTCAATAGTCTGCGGGACGCCCTCGCGCAGAATATCCAGGCGGATCGCTTCGCCAACTTCCAACAAGCCGATGGCGTTGCGCAACCCACCACCGTCACGCACCGGTCGGCCGTTGACGCTTAGCACCACATCGCCTTCCTTCAAACCGGCGCGGGCGGCGGCGGAACGGGGACTGACCTGAGCGATTACCGCACCCTGGTCGGTCGGAATCTTAAACGCCCGCGCCAGTTCGGGGGTGAGATCCTGCACCGAAATACCCAGTTGACCGCGCCGGACCGAGCCATGGGCGATGATGTGATTCATGGTACGGGCGGCCATATTGGCAGGAATAGCAAAGCCAATTCCGACATTGCCACCGCCAGGCGCAAGAATCGCAGTGTTGATGCCGACCAACTCACCGCGCAGATTCACCAAAGCGCCTCCTGAATTGCCGGGATTGATCGAGGCGTCAGTCTGGATGAAATCTTCATAGCCCTGGATACCCAGCCCGGAGCGCCCCAACGCGCTGATGATGCCGGAGGTCACGGTTTGCCCCAGGCCGAATGGATTGCCGATAGCCACGACAAAATCACCAACCCGCAGCGCATCAGAATCGGCCAGGGTTAGCGCGGTCAGGTTATTGCTGGGAATCTGGATGACCGCCAAGTCGCTTTCCCGATCAGAGCCGATGACTTTGGCATCGAGCCTACGGCGGTCGCGCAAAGTGACTGTGATTTTATCAACGCCATCAACGACATGATGATTGGTAAGGATATAACCCCGCCGCGCGTCCACCACCACGCCAGAGCCGACGCTCTGGGCCTTGCGCTCACGCGGCTGATCGGGAATATTGAAGAAACGGCGGAAAAAAGGATCATTCATCAAGGGGTTGCGTACCGCCATCCGGCTTTCGGTGGCGATATTCACCACCGCAGGCGTCGCTTTTTCCAGCATCGGGGCCAGAGTCGGCAATGCCTGGCCATCGACTGCCAGGGGCAGGGCAGATTGAGCAAGCGATGGCGTAAGACAGCCCAAGCTGAGCGCCAGCAAACCCGTCGGCAACAATGCGCGTGAGATCTTGACCACTGGAAAACTCCCTTAACACGGAAAGCAAAGACAACAAGCCATAAAGTGGAATTATTTGGGCCAGCGCGCGCGGGGGTCAAACGGCAAATCGTGCGCCATGCGCTGAAACAGATTGCGGGCGACTTCGCTATCGGCTGGCGGATTCACGATGTGCAACACTGCCAACTGATCGCCCGGCGGCTGACCGGGTAAGCCACGACCGCGCAGCCGCAAGGTCTGACCGTGATGGGCGTTGGCCGGAACGTTAATTGAGACCGAACCGCCAAGGGTCGGGATCTCGATTTTGCCGCCCAGCGCTGCTTCCCAGGGTGCCAGCGGCAGATCAAGACTCACGTCACGCCCCTGCACCCGATAAAGCGGATGCGCTTTGATAGTGAGTTCTAACAGCAGATCGCCATTGGGGCGACCGCCGCCACCGGGCTGACCTTGACCGCTTAGGCGGATTTTTTGCCCATTGGTGACGCCTGCGGGAATTTTGACGTTTAAGGTGCGCGGCCGCGTGACGATTTGACCACTGGCATCGCGCTCGTGGGATTGCAATTGCAAAGCGCGTGTACCGCCGTGGTAGGCTTCTTCCAGGGTGATTTCCAGCGGAACCGTTTGGCTTTTGCCACCGGCAAAGCCGCGCCCACCGGCAAAACCGCTGGCGCCGCCCATCCCACCCAAACCGCCGAATAACGATTCGAAGAAATCGCTGAAATTACCGCCGCCGAACCCGCCAGGGTTAAAACCACCTTGCCCGCGCCCCGCCCAGCCCGGTGGCGGCCTGAATTCCTGGCCAGCGCGCCAGTTGTTGCCTAACTGGTCGTAAGCGGCGCGTTTTTCCGCATCGCGCAACACTTCGTAGGCTTCTGCTACCTCCTTGAAGCGTTCTTCAGCGCCGGCTTCGGCGCTCACGTCGGGGTGATATTTGCGGGCCAGCCGCCGATAGGCGCGCTTGATGTCGTCCGCCGAAGCATCGCGGGTGACGCCGAGAATTTGATAATAATCCTGATATTTCATGGGTTCACTCGCCCCTCTCCACAAGGAAGAGGGGATGGAGGGACAAAGGAGATGTTAACCTTCGACCTTAATGGTGCGCGATAGAGTCTGCGTCGCCCTGGGGATGTTGATTTCCAGGACGCCATGCGCGCTGCGCGCGGCGATTTGCTCCAGATCAGCGGTGTCCGGCAAGCTGAAACGACGATAGAAGCTGCCACAAGGCCGCTCGACTCGACTGTAGCCAGCGCGATTGTCGCGGGTTTCGCCGGTGCGATTGCCACGGATGGTCAGAATACCGTTTTCAGCGATAATTTCGATATCTTTAGGATCGACGCCAGGAATATCGGCGCGCAGGATGTAACGGTCTTTTTCCTCCTTGATATCAACCGCCGGAATCCAGTCGCAGGTGGCGACGCTGGATTGGTCATCGTTGCTGGTGGCATACGGTTCAAAAAGCCGATCCAGTTCTTTACGCAGGTGATGAATCGGATGCCGAAGTTCATAACGAGTTGGATTCATGGGTAAACCTCCTAAGCTGGAGTGGGTTCTTGAGGTGAAAATGGGGTCCATGCGACAAATTTCAAGTTTTTCCAGCCCCCTTTTATGGGTTGCTAAAGGGTATTTTGATAGGTGATATCCATGAATCAACGTGAGTTTCTGCCGCTGGCCATCGCGGTGCTGACAGTCTCTGATACGCGAACCGAAGCCGATGATGTGTCCGGTCGCACGCTGGCTGAACGGCTCACTGCCGCCGGTCATCGCCTGGCGCAGCGGGCGATTACGCCTGATAACATTTATCGCATCCGCGCTGTGGTGTCTGACTGGATCGCCGATCCCGAAATACAGGTCATTCTCACCACGGGCAGTACCGGGATAACCGGTCGTGATAGTACGCCGGAAGCCGTTCGGCCCTTGTTCGATAAGGAACTTGGAGGGTTTGGTGAGTTGTTCCGAATGCTGTCGTGGGAGGAGATCGGCGCGGCTACCCTGCAATCGCGCGCATTAGCTGGCTTGGCTAACGCAACTTTCATTTTTTGCCTGCCCGGTTCTTCCGGCGCGTGTCGCACCGGCTGGGACCGAATCCTGCAAACACAGTTGGATGCACGCACCCAGCCGTGCAATTTCGTTGAATTACTGCCGCGTCTGCGCGAGCGTTAACGGAGAGTCGTCATGCCACACTCTAAACCCCGAATCGGCATCGCGCTGTGATGCCAATTCCGCCGCTGTCCCGTGCCAGCAGCCGATGACTGATAAATCCACTCATTGAACGTTCCCCAATGCCAATTCTGCGCTATAGCCTCACCATCACCTGCCCGGATCAAGTGGGCATCGTGGCCGCCGTCTCCGGGCTGCTGGCCGGTCATCATGGCAATATCATCGAGTCTGATCAGTTTAGTGATACCGAATCGGGCCGGTTTTTCATGCGCTTGGTGTTTGATCTGGATGAATCCGCCGGGTCAGCGCTGCTGGCGGATTTTGAGGTGCTGGCTCAGCGGTTTCAGATGGTCTGGCATCTCTATGACCCGCGCCGTTTACCGAGGGTTATGATCCTGGTGTCGAAGGCCGAACACTGCCTTAATGATTTGTTATACCGGCATCGCACCGGTGCCCTGCGGATGGAAATCACCGCTATCGTTTCCAATCATCGCTATCTGGCGCATCTGGCCGAATGGCACGCTTTACCGTTTCATCATTTACCGCTGGGACCCGTGAAGGCCCAGCAGGAGCGGCAAATCCTGGATCTGGTGGAGCAAACCGGTACTGAACTGGTGGTGCTGGCGCGCTACATGCAAATCCTGTCGCCGGAGTTGTGTGTAGCGCTAGCGGGTCGCGCGATCAATATCCATCATTCCTTCCTGCCGGGATTTAAAGGTGCCAAGCCTTACCATCAGGCGTATACGCGCGGCGTCAAGCTGATCGGGGCGACAGCCCATTTCGTCACCGCTAATCTGGACGAAGGGCCGATCATTGAGCAGGAAGTCGAGCGGGTCGATCATGCCCAGACGGCGGAACACCTGGCGGCGGTCGGGCGCGATATTGAAAATATCGTCCTGGCGCGCGCCCTGCACTATTACCTGGAGCGGCGAGTGTTTCTCAATGGCGACAAGACCGTGGTGTTGCGCTAGCGCCGGTGATGCCGGAGTTTCCTTATGGAGCTATCGAGTATTTTTTTCGCTGCCTGGCTGGTTGGGCTGACCGGTGGCGTGCATTGTTTTGGCATGTGCGGCGGTCTTGTCGGTGCCATCACCTGGGGCTTGCCATCGACACCCGATTCAATCTTTCGGGGCCGATGGCCCTATCTGCTGGCCTATAACAGCGGCCGCCTCGCCAGCTATGTCAGCGCTGGCATGTTGGCCGGTGGGATAGGGGCATGGGCGGTTCACCTGGCGGCCGTTCACCGTGCGCAATTGGCGCTACAAATCCTGGCGGGGTTATTCATGATCCTGCTGGGCTTTTATATCGGCGGCTGGTGGCGGGTGCTCGGTCGATTGGAAGCGGCGGGGGGCCGACTGTGGCGGCGGATTGAACCGCTGGGCCGCCGCTGGCTGCCGGTGCGCACCCCTGGGCAAGCGTTCGGTGTCGGTTTGGTCTGGGGCTGGCTGCCGTGTGGACTGGTTTACAGTGTGCTGGTCTGGGCCATCGGCTCTGGTGGAGCGGTGCAGGGGGGATTGTTGCTGCTCAGCTTTGGTTTGGGCACCTTACCGGCCCTGCTGGCGATGGGTACGGCCGCCTCGGCGCTGGCAGGGTTTTTGCGCCGAGTATGGGTGCGTTACATCGCTGGTGCGTTGATTGCGGCGTTTGGCGGTTACAAGGTCTGGGTCGCTGTGGCTGCTGGCGCAATTTCGTAAAACCTGAACGAGCGGTTTCTGCCATGTTCCATACGTTGAAAAGACCCGACATTCTCGTCACCATCTTGGCGGCCGCCGGGATTTTGATGGTAACGATGGGGGCGCGGCAATCCCTGGGTCTGTTCGTCAGTCCTTTGGATACCGCGACCGGCCTGGGCGTGGTGACGATCAGCCTGGCTCTGGCCATCGGGCAATTCACCTGGGGTGCTATTCAACCGATTGCTGGGGCCTTTGCCGACCGCTACGGCCCGCGCGCGGTATTGATCGGCGGCTTGTTGGTCATGGCGTTGGGCAGCGCTATCACCCCTTATATGGAATCCAGATTCGGGCTGATCGTTTCCCTGGGGTTGCTATCGGCTATTGGTTCCGGCGCGGGGAGTTTTTCGGTGCTGATCGGCGCGGCGGCGCAGCGGATGCCAGCCGAAGCGCGCGGCGCTGCGTCCGGCGTGATCAACGCGGGGGGGTCGTTCGGCCAGTTCGTGTTTGCCCCCATCATGCAGAAGCTTATCCAGAGCATCGGCTGGATGGGCGCGCTCTGGACGATGGCTGTGCTGATCCTCAGCGCCTTACCGCTGGTTGGCAAACTCACTAAGCCGATCACAGCGCCGGTCAGCCATCCCCAGGAGGATACTGGCGTGCTGCGCGCGCTTGGCGATGCCCTGGGTAATCCCAGCTATCTACTACTTCATGCGGGTTTTTTTACCTGTGGTCTACACATCGCTTTTCTGGTGACTCATCTGCCAGGCGAGGTGCAGCTTTGTGGGTTGCCCGCCTCGGTTGCCAGTTGGTCGCTGGCGATTATCGGTTTGGCCAATGTCTTTGGCAGTCTTTATGCCGGTTGGTGCGTCTCTCGTTACCGCAGCAAATATGTGTTGGCAATGATGTACGGTTCACGGGCTTTACTGATCGCCTGGTATCTCATGATGCCGCGCACTGAGTGGGTTTATTACCTGTTTGCTGCCGGTTTGGGCTTTACCTGGCTGGCGACCGTGCCGCCGACGGCAGCTATCGTCGGCAAGCTGTTCGGTATCCGCTACATGGCCACTTTGTTCGGTTTGACGTTGTTATCGCATCAAACCGGCGGGTTTTTTGGCGCTTATCTGGGCGGGTTAGCGATCACCCATTTCGGGGATTATAACTGGATGTGGTATGCCGATATGGCGTTTGCCGCTGCGGCTGCTCTGGTTAATTTACCGATTCGGGAAGCGCCGGTGAGCAGGCCGCTGGCGGCGTCATGACTTGGGAGAACACAGATGAGCGTACTGCGCCCTGAATTGACCATTGCGCTGCTTAACGAGCGTGGCGGCGAATACCTGCCCGGCTATCTTGGCATCGAGATCATCAATCTGGCACCGAATACGCTGACCAGCCGGATGGCGGTCAAGAAACTGCATATCGCGCCAAATCAGTTTTTGCACGCGGCCAGCGTAGTGGCCCTTGCCGATACCAGTTGCGGCTATTGGATCAAGCAGCAATCGGCGGGCAGTCCCGAACGCGCCGCGAGCAAGGCATCGAACAAGGGGGATCGGAAGTAATGCTTGGACTGACGCTACGAGAAGAATTCCGGGGCAAGCGCCTCAAGGGCACGGCCATCGAGCTGTCCAACGATCAGCACACGGGCGCGACCCAGATCGCAGCCAAGCAGTTTCTGGAGATCACCTATCCCACGCACGACCTGCTGAAAGGCATCGAGGCCGTCGGCCCCAGCCAGGGTCGCCCCGTGGTCGTGATCGGCGA